>Ga0255098_1000005_pt1 | contig 134101 bp, 116 predicted proteins | sample Colum_Atlam_RepC_2_FD_188440 | JGI IMG/M metagenome (GOLD analysis project Ga0255098, IMG submission 188440) | Freshwater microbial communities from Columbia River, Oregon, United States - Colum_Atlam_RepC_8d | ecosystem: Environmental > Aquatic > Freshwater > River | place: USA: Oregon... | reverse complement strand
ACACCAGATGGCAGGTCCCTAGAAAAGCTCTCCTCAAATGAACTCTTGGACGACCTCTTCTCGCTAAAGTTGGACCTTGATAAGGATTGATGAGTAACTGAAATTTCTTCTAAAGAGATCGAGTTAGGTAGAAGGTCCGCATCAGGCGTTCTCTTTTTTTTGATTTAAGCACCTAAAAAAAAGCCTTTTTTATTATAAATCAACTATTTTCTATTTTTGGGACAGGATCATTTATAAATAAACTCAAACATCGAACTCAATCTCAGATTGCTGGTTTCTACATTTTAATTTGAAAAAATGACAGATGCGTCAGTTGGAACCTATGTTATATTATATTTAAACTTTCACTTTTAATAGATCAGACACATTTTTAATTCATTAATAATATGAAAATATTTAAATATGTATTTATTTAAATATTTTAATTATTTTTTAATATTTTTTTTATTTTTTTTTAATCCCTTTGAGCTGGCTCATGCTGATAAAAAGGGTAAACATTCGACATCTAAAACAGTTTTGCACTCCGAGACCTCACCAACTCAGCTACATGCAATAACTCCAGATACAATAGAGGATATTGATCCAAATAGACTCAAGCAAAAGCTTCTCAAAGAACTTGGAGTTGATCGAAGTTGTGCTGGAGTCCCGGAATCAAACATGACAACTCATACTATTACTAACATCGTGAATCGGGATCGAGTCTATAAGTTTGTTGCAGGTAGGGGTCTAGTTTGCGTTTCTCCAGAAGAAGTGGCTCGTAGCGGTGTACGTCATTTTAAGTCGCAGCTCCAGACTCCTCCGAAAGGACTAGAATATACGGACATCGAGGGACATTGGGACGCTGAGACTCATGGGGGTGCTGATGAATCTAACCTTTTGGGTGGATATGGGCAACTCACCTTAGACATTTCTGAGAAGATGATTAGGGTCCCTATTGTTGAGGCTACCGAAGATAATCTTAGGTACTACAAAGCTCATCTTGTACATTCAGGAGACTATTTTAGGTTTGAGACTCAAAGCCAATTTCCAATTTTTGATATGACAGTAGGAGTGAATTATGTTCCCTCCTTTATTATGAACGGAAAGGGCTTATATCTCGAATATCACGATGAGCCACACTATCATGAACCCATGGATGCTCAAGCGGGAGGGGTTTATCTTTTAGCAAGAATGGTTAAGGATTCAGCGTCAGGCAAAGATTTGGTTCGAATCTCGGGTTTTAGGGTGCCATTCGGATCTGCTGTATACTCTGAACCTGGGGCAATTCATGATGATGCAACAACACAGGGACACTGGAGAGTGGGTTATGTTAACGCTAAAGATTTCTCTACTGTACTCATTCGAAATAACAAAAGTGAAAAAGTCGGAATGGATTTCCAAGAGTCAAAAAGTAAGTAATTCCGATGAGATTAATAAAGTAAATTTACCTTAAGACTTGGAACCTAAACAAAACTAATGGCCTAGCAGATTAAACAAAGAACTCATATTTTTTTGATTCTCGAGCCGGCTGCTATTGTTAAGAACTATATTTTCAGTACATACCTCTATATTTATCCTTTCAAAACTAGACTTAAATAGTTCCACTTTCCTTTTTTAAGATCAAAAATCTCTGAATCAAAAAATAAATAGGTAACCCTGCACCAATCAAAAGTAATCCAATGGTACTCTGCCGAGGCGTCTGAACCAAAGTTACTCCAACGATAAGAATGCAAAAAATAATGTAAAGCACCGGAATCAATGTGGGAACCAAAAACGGAGAGCTCCCCACGTTTCTCTTCCTCAGTAAAAACAATCCATAGGCTCCCAGACCATAAAAAATAAAAGATGCAAACATCAGCATATCTGTTAGCTGATCAAAACTTCCTAGCATAACCAGTATACTTGCCCAGACTCCTTGAAGAACAAGCGCTTGCGAAGGAGTTTTAAATCTGGGGTGAACCTGAGCTAGCGACGGGATAAAGACTTGATCTTTAGCCATTGCATAATAAATTCTAGCAGATGACAAGATGGATCCATTAGTTGAGCCAAATGTTGAAACCATAATTAGCACAGAGACAAAAAATGCCCAATTCGAGCCTAGGATTCGCTGAATCATCTCAACTGCAAAAATTTTGTCTGAATTTTTTGCAATCTCCATCACTTCTTCAAAGGGTAGGGCGTAGAAATAGGAGAAGTTCACAATGAGGTAGATCAAGAGAATGAATAAAACACCGGAGATCAAGGCCAGAGGAATATTTCTCTTAGGGTTTTTCACTTCTCCACCAACAAATCCAACATTGTTCCACCCATCATACGCCCAAAAGGCACTTAGCATCGATGTGAACATAACTTGAACCAGCGGCATACCTGACGGAGAAGAAGCCACTAATTGACTTGCATCTGATACTACTGGAGAAACATGTGATTTACCGAAGATAAATCCTAAAATCGCAACTCCCAAAATTCCAATTGTTTTTATAAGGGTAAAAATATTTTCAACCCATGCTCCAAACAATACCCCTATGTAGTTAATTAGAGTTAGAAGCACGATAGTTCCAATTGCAATCGATTTGAGTTGATGCGACTCAAAAGCCTGAGGAAAGACCCTAATCACAGCTTCTGCAAACACAAAAGCAATGGATGCAATAGAAGCCGATTGAATGACTGAAAAACAAGACCAACCGAAGAGATATCCTACCGTCTTGCCGTACATGGATCGAAGATATGCATACAAGCCGCCAGTTTGAGCCACCCTTGCTGCAACTTCAGCATAAGTGAGTACTCCAAATAAAGTCATGATTCCTGCAAAAAACCAAGACCAAAGGACAAGCTTTGGAGATTGAAGTGCGAGAGTCATGGGAGCTACTTTTTTAAAAATACCTGACCCTAACAAGGAACCCACTACAAGCATAGTGGCAGTGAATAAACCCAAACGTGAAACTAGCGCTTCTACGGTGGAAGACTTTTGTTCTGATAACTGTTGGGATATTATAGGTTGATTCATAAGATATTTTTTATGCTTTTTACTTACGTGTCAATAGTACGTAATTTTAACTATTTTTTTTTTGGAATGATTCAGCTATACCCCCATACTTAAGGGAAGTGTAAATGATCAATTTTATTTTTTATTTTTTTTTGATTTTGTCTCATTTTTCTTTCACTCCAACTTCTGCCTGGACGCACCCCAACTCTTCAATGGCTGAAATACCGCTGTTAGAACCTCCTAGGCTTGCACCACCTTGGTGGTTACTTGACATGAAACTTAAAGCAAGCTTTGGAAAAACTCCTGGCACACTCGTTGGTGGCATTGAAGTACTACCGCCTCAGTCATGCTGGGGTTGGCTTTGGGGCACGAACGAAAGTACTATTCCTATTACCACATCCACTCAGGAAGCGGCTAATGGATTAGCAACTCTCCTCAAGACTCAATATACCGCTGGAGGCATGAATATATCACTTGATATTCGTGGACCTGAGGGGCCTGGAGTGGCACACTTGTTACCCCCATCAGGAATCGATGTGGTGAGCTATATCGAAGGAATCATTCACCTAACTCTGAGAGGAAACCCTTATTTTGTGACCGTTCACCGTCTGCCTGCGCGCCTACCCTTGGTCCCTCTTCTATTTGTAGAGTTTAGTACTACAGAGATTCAGATTCATGATGATAATATCGACGACTACTATGGCTACGATACGTCCGTCGCTGAGCATATTTTTAGGGAGTTTATGAACTCAGATTTTTTTGATGGCCTTGTCCCTACCAGTACGACCACAACTCCTGTCGCGGCATTCAGAGCAATTCCACAGATTGGGTTTAGCTTGAGTCGGTAAAATAACTCATCTTTAAGCAATGAGATCACCCTGGTACAATACTCCTTCTTGAGCTATAAGTTGATGATGATTTCTAAGAAGAGAACTTATTTGACTCAATTTCTGTTGGGTCTGCTTTTTATCTTTGGATTATCCAACTCATCTCATGCGACATCCCTCAAAATTAATGAGGAACTCGCTTTTGTCCAATCTCAAATTTCTAGTCTTGAATCACGAGGAAAACACGAAAGTCCGTCCCACCAAATTGAACTGCGTGTGAATCAAAAATATGAGGAACTCCTCGAGTTTTTACTTTTTGTCAAAAACCATGAAATAGACTCAGAAATCTCTACCTCATTTAAAAAATTCTGGAGCATACTCCATGAAGATTTATCAAGAGATTTAGAGGTTTCATCAGTTTTTAATCTCCTATCTTGGATAAAGGAGAAGGATACAACATCTTCTAGGTCACTTCTATCCCATCCACCTACTCTTATTCATAAAACTCCAACAAGGTCTACTCCCCTTTTTTTTAAATACTCTCCAGATACAGGACTACTCTCACTAAAACTCCATGAGAGCCCACGAAAAATCACGTATCAAGTCATTCATACAAAAAACTGGTCAAGCTGGATTAGCATGGTGCCTGCGAGATCCTCGGGGAAAGCGAGGCAATTTTTTAACGCTGAGCTGAATTTAATGAACTTAATTTTAAGCTTGGACCTCAGACATAGGGCTGGTTTGGTACAACCCATTGAAACACACGAATTTTTCATTAATCTTCCGGTTTATTCAGAAGATCTTTTCTCTTCTATACAGCACTCAAAATCATGGACTCGACTAAAGCAACATCAAAAGCTAGCTCTAGTCTCTCGAGTGACTCAGGGTCTTGCCCGGCTTCATAGCATGGGATTTGCACATTTTGACATTAAACCAGAAAACTTCCTAGTCTCACTAGATCCAGATTCTGGATTGCCGATTGATCTTGTGCTTACCGATTTTGAATTTACAGTCTCACCTCACACTCTCATTAGAGAGGATCAAATCCTAAAACGTCCAGATATTGGAAGTCTTCAGTACTCAGCACCTGAAGTCCTGAATCACATCATCCATCGTGGAACTGATTTAGGGTGGCCTGGTACCTCGGTCATAGAAAAGCAAGAAAACGCATTTAAGTCGGACGTTTTTTCCTGGGGCACTTTGGCATTTATTCTTTTAAAATCTCAATACCCTGAGTGGTTTTTTTCAGAAGACTGCTTACAACATGCAATGCACCGAAATTTTGTAGAATTTCATGCTTGTCTTCATCGAGAACTCCAACTCTATGAGGGGGAACAATCTCGAGCGTTGGAGCTATCCCATCTTGACCTTCTTTTAGAAGCCTCTGTAAGGATAAATCCTACTCATAGAATCTCATCTCAGACCTTTCTCGAAGGACTTCAATGGATTGAATCTCAAGCAGTACATCACGGAACAGGCATTGATATAGATGTAATTAATGAAGAAGACTCTGAATCTTTACACTCCACTCCGCTTCTATCTCCACATCAGCATGAAAATCAAGGGCGAGAGCACCTCATACGATATGGAAGTATCGGAGCGTATTTTATCTCTACTGAGCCAAGTAGCATCAAGTACAGAAATCGACTTATCTTTAAGGAAAAAGACTCTAATATTCGGACTCTCTATCTCAATCCTCGCTCAACCACAAAATGGCAGATACAATCAGAACTTCAATTCTTAAAAAAACTAGGATTCATCACTCAACCGGTTAACTTTGGAAGTGCGCCTACCCCAGAGCCTGAAGTTTGCGATAAACGTTGTGGTTGTCTTTCTCAGATGTTTCATTTCGTGACTTGTGGGTATTTTAAGAGCAAAGCTCTCAAAGAGTAGTAGAGCACTCTCAAACCTCAAACTCATAACTCCACTCTCTCTAGAGAACAGTCAATAAAGAGATCAAGTATGAGGGATGGAAAAGATTTCCCTCCAGCATCTCAATGCGGGCTGGAAGGAAATCTCTTCTAAAAATCGGCAAATCCTCATTCAAGAATGAGCCGCAAACTCGTTTGAGATGTTTTAGCTTTTCTTTTTTTGGCTGAGAAGTTTGCTAAACTGATCTCCTAGAGTTCCAAAACTCCCTGTAGAGGTTTGTGTGTAAGACTTCCACTCTCCTGCTTCAGGATCTCTAGGAACTGAAAGTGAGATTCTTCGCTGATCTAGGTTAAGCTCAGCTACTTGAACGAAAATTTCCTCTCCAAGCTTCACCTTCTCAAAGTTAAAGCTAGATTCCTCTAACGCTTTTGACTTCGATAATAAAGCAACCACTCCATCATCAAGCTTAACAAACAAACCATAAGGCTCTCGTCGTTCAACTTGACCTTTAATAATAGCCCCTACCGGAAACTTTTGAGGGACTAATGCCCAAGGATCAGCTCCTGCATCTTTAAGTGATAGGAGAATTTTACGATCTGAGGAGTTCAGCTCCTTGATCATTACTGAAACCGTCTCACCCTCATGAACAAGCTCATCAGAGCGTACTACACGCTTTGTGTAACTCATCTCAGATAAAGGAATTAGTCCCTCTACCCCTGGGATTAACTCAACAAAAGCGCCAAACTTCATGCAGCGAGTGACTTTACCTGAAACCACTGAGCCTGCCTGAATATGAGTAGGGAGTTGACTCCAAGGCTCAGCTTGAGCCTGTTTCAAGGATAGAGAAATCTTTAAATGCCCTTCCTTATCATCTGCTTTAAGGACTTTAACAAACACCTCTTGTCCAACCCTCAGAACTTCGGATGGATCATTCACTCTTGACCAACTGAGCTCAGAGATATGGAGTAAACCCTCAAGACCTGAATCAAGTCTCACAAACGCACCAAATTTCTCCATGCGTGTGACTTGACCTCTCATCACTGTTCCAACATGATTTTCGTCTAAAAATGCGCCTTCAGAAAGACTTCTCTGCTCATCCAGAAGTTTACGCCGGGAGACCACTACATTCCTTCCGCCTTCTGAGAACTGAGTAATCCGAAACTCTAATCTTCTACCCACATACTCTTCTGGGTTTTCAATGCGCTGAGCGTCCATTTGACTAATCGGGCAAAACGCAGACTTTCCATGAATAGAAACTCTAAACCCTCCCTTGCACACCTCAGTCACCCTCCCTTCAACAGGAAGCTCCATATCAAAAGCATCTTCCAAATCATCTGCAACATTTTTAGCCGTAGGCTTTGGAGAAAGATAGATCTCCGAGCCTCGCACACTTGTGACGTAAAGAGTAAGGTGATTTCCAACCTTACAAGTGATTGTTCCCTCTGAATCTAGTAGGTCTCGTCTAGGTACTAAACCGTCATACATCGTGCCTGTGGAAACATAGACCTCATCTTTTCCGATGGATAAAACCTCTGCTGTGATCTTATCGCCTGAAGATAGATTTCTCTTTGTATTTTTAAAAGAATCCTCAAGCATTTTTGCAAATTCAGAGGATTTATTTTCAGTGCCTTCATCTTCAAAATCTTCCATCATAAAAACTACTCCTCGGTCGGATTCGACCGTACTTGAACTGAACCAGCTCAATGTTGCCAATTATTGACCCTATGTAACCCAAGTTTACCGTGAGGATCAATTAGTCTAGATTAAAGAAAAAGGAAAAAGAAGAAACACTGAGACCCGGAGGACCAGAAATTTTTATTATTTGATATTTTTTAGGAATTATAAAGAATGGCGGGAGTGAAGGGACTCGAACCCTCGGCCTTCGCCGTGACAGGGCGACGTTGTAACCAACTCAACTACACCCCCGCATTAAAGTCACTAGGTGTAAACAAACGTGTTGATGAGAAAGAAGTAGTCGATATGACAAATAAAGTCAACGCTGATTCGAAAAAAATTAACAGTTTTTTAATGACTTTGAGCAAACTAAAGCCAAGAGCCCTATCCTAATATAGGGTACTTTCGTTTTGAGTACTCCTCAAGCAACACTCGTTGCATCAGGCCCGTAACGTGATCGTAAATTTTTTGAATATTTTGTTCCTCGGTCAAATCTGGATCCATCATCTCGGATACATAAACAGGAGGAAGCACTTTGAAGGTCATCTTGGCAGGGAGAGGAATAAAGGTCCAAAAAAAGGCACCAGGAGCAAGCAGAAGCGGGAAAAATGTAAAGATTCCAGTGGTTACACACCAGAGAAAGAACAAAGATCTAAAGGTAATAGGTAAGCCATGAAGTCTAAAACGCTCTTTCAAGCCTAACTTCTCTGCCAACTCCTCTCCTCGGTGCAAAATCACATAACTCTCATGAGCTCCCACGCTCACAATAGGAACAATAGGCACGTTAGCCTTCAGGGCAAGACGAATGAAGCCTTTCCGCTGATAAAAATCGACTTTTTTTCTTTCTTTATAGGGCCGGAAAGATTCCTTCTCCCCCCCAGGATAAACTAAAAGGGAATAATCGCGATTCAGAGCTTCAAGCGCAAGCTCCGGAGATGCAGGAATAGCTCCTAGGCGGGGGATAATCCATTCGAAGAACGGGTTTTTCAATGCAATATTATGAGCAAGACCAAATGCCTTGCGCGAAGTTCCAAATCGTTTCCACCATGCGTAGAAAATCATCAAAACTTCAAAAGTCAGAAGGCCATTATGATTTCCAACAAATAACGCTCTGTTCTGAGGAACATTCTCCCATCCTGAAATATCGCACCTAAAGTAGTACTTATAGAGGCCCTCTAGAAAAGGCTCGATTTTTTGGGCAAAATCCCCATCAATGCCTTCTAGATCATTAAAGATGGATTGAATTTTCTCGGATGATACTTTCTCCATAAGCTGCTGCCCCTTCTGTGCTGCAGCGAATGTGCTTCATCTCATGAGGAATGTCAATTACGCGAGATCATCGCCTCCACCGCGCGCCCACTCTCCCGTAATTCTACATGTGAGATAGGATTTGATAAATCCGTCTAAATCGCCATCAAGCGTCTTTTCAGCAGTAGGCACAACAAATCCTGTCCTATGATCTTTGACCATCTTGTAAGGATGAAGAACGTAAGATCGAATTTGACTTCCCCAAGCAATGTCTTTTTTTGAATCCTCAATCACTGCTTGCTTTTTTCGCTCCTCTTCAAGGTGCCTCTCATAAAGACGCGAGCGAAGGACTTTCATAGCCAGGTCTTTATTCTTGATCTGTGAGCGCTCTTGCTGACAAGCGACAACAATACCAGAGGGCATGTGGGTAATTCGAACAGCTGAATCTGTCGTATTAACGCCTTGCCCGCCCTTACCTCCGGCACGATAGACATCAATTCTCAAATCGGCTGGATTAATCACCACTTCAAAATCATCATCGATTTCTGGGGAAACAAACACGCTGGTAAAGGATGTATGTCGTCTAGCATTAGAGTCAAACGGTGAAATTCGAACTAAACGATGCACTCCCGCCTCAGACTTCAGAAGACCAAAAGCAAAAGCTCCTGAAATCAGAAGAGTAGCATTCTTAATCCCAGCTTCTTCACCTGTGAGCGCATCTAAAAGCTCGATCTTAAATCCTTTATCTTGAGCCCAACGCTGATACATTCTGAATAACATCTGAGCCCAATCTTGGGACTCAGTTCCACCTGCTCCTGCATTGATGGTGAGGATAGCATTCTTGGGATCAGCTTCCTCTGAGAACATCTTTTGAAACTCTACTTTTTCAAATCTATTTAAAAGCTCTTGAACAAGTTGAGCAACCTCTTCCAAGGAGGACTCATCATTCGCCTCTTGAGCAAGCTCAAACAAGGTGGAGGCATCACTCAACAAGCGCTCTAACTCAAAAAACTCATTCACTTCAGTTTCAAGACGAGACTTTTCCTGACTTAAAGCACGAGCCTTACGATTATCACTCCAGAAACTTTCTTGATTAGAAAGCTCCGTTAGCTCTTGAATCCTTCTTTCTTTGACCGGGAGGTCAAAGCGAACCTCGTAGGAAAGTGAGTTTCTCGCTCAAGCGACTTAAGGACTCTCGGACTTCGTGTAAAGAGTAATTCATAGCTTTCTTTTACCTGACCCTGCACGATCGATCAAGCCTAACTGGTATTTCTCATAGCCCATAGATTTAAGACACTTGAGTTCCCACTTGGCCATAACTCTTGCCTCATCACTGTTTTTTTCATGATCTAGCCTGAGCAGGTGCAAAAGCCCATGAACCAACAACACATCTAACTCAATGGAGCTAGAGTGCTTCAACTTTTTAGCTTGAGACTCCATGACAGGCAAACAAATCACGAGTTCTCCTAAAAAACCAAGCTGAAATAAAGGCTCTGGAGTGTAGAAACTCAATACATCGGTAGGATAATCTTTTCCTCTGTACTGCCGATTGAGATTACGCATCCTCACCTGCCCTACAATGAGCAACTCCACCTTCCAATCCACTTTCGGACCGATGGACCGCAACCCTCGATTCTGTTTAACGACAGTGAGAACTTTATTCAATTGGCGTTCAGCTATTTTCTGCCAACGTGCTAGATTTTGGCGACTCATGATCACAACTCTAACACAGAACACCTCGCTCATCTGAAGATTCCATGCTAATGGCTAATAACCATGACTAAGACACAACCCCCTTTTTCAAATACAATTAATGCCGAAACTCTTCTCGAACTCATTGAAACTATTCATCGATTGAGAGCACCGGGAGGATGCCCTTGGGATCAGGCTCAAACCCATCAGAGCTTAAGGCAGTATTTAATTGAGGAGTCTTTTGAAGTGATTGACGTGATCGATCAGATTCAATCCAGCCAAGATCTAAAGAAGGAAAAACTCAAAAATTCGTTTCAAGAAGAGCTAGGAGATGTATTCATGCAAGTCCTGCTTCACTCAGAAATGGCACGAGAGGTAGGTGCCTTTGATATCTTTGGCGTTGCTCGGAGCTTGAATCAAAAACTGATTTCAAGGCATCCCCATGTTTTTGGGGACATTCAAGTGAACTCAGCAGATCAGGCTATTCAAAGTTGGGAAAAACAAAAAGCCAAGGAAAAGGCAAAAAAACTTGAGGAAAGTGTACTAGATGGAGTTCCTAAGGGCTTACCCATTCTTCAAAGAAGCTCTCGCGTGATTGAAAAAGTCACTCGAGTGGGGTTCCAATGGAACGACATGGATGGCCCGATTTCAAAACTTGAAGAGGAGCTTGAGGAGTTTAAGAAGGAAATCTTATTGCTTCAGGCCGAATCCGAAAAGCGTGAGGAGCTGAGGAAAAAAACAGAATCTGAGTTAGGTGATCTTTTATTCACGATCTGCAACTTAGCCTATTTGAATCAACTTAACCCTGAGAATGCACTTCGAGGAACCATTCAACGATTTGAGAGAAGATTTAGACATGTAGAAAAGCGCCTGAAGTCATTAGGGAAAAAGCCTGAAGATTCCACTCTAGATGAAATGAATAACTATTGGGATGAGGCAAAAAAACTTGAGAAGGTGCAGATCTGGGGAATTACGGGTGGAATTGCTTCAGGCAAAACGACTGTAGCTGAGCAATTGAGAGAATTAGGACTACCGGTGGTAGATGCTGACTTGATTGCTCATGAGCTCTTACATGAGGGCCAAGAGGGTTTCACTGCCATCATGAGTCGTTTTGGCACAGTAAATAGAGATGCTCTCAGGGAGATTGTCTTCAACGACAATGAAGCTAGAAAAGACCTTGAGGCAATTCTACATCCGCTCATCTATCGGAAAAGTATCGAAAAATTTATTGAGCTTGCTGCCCATCACAGGGTGATCTTCTATGAAGCTGCTCTATTAATCGAGTCAGGAAGATATAGTGACCTCAATGGACTGATTGTCATTGAGTCTGACCCTCATCTTCAAATCGAACGAACCATCAAGAGAAAGCCGATTGACCCTGCATTAGCTCGCAAAATCATTGAGAGTCAAGTTCCTGACACTGAGCGAGTTAAGCATGCCGATTTTATACTAAAAAATGATTATTCTTTAGATCACCTAAAAAGACAAGTCATCGACTTAGCTAAAAATTCTAACTGGATTGACTAGGAAACTCTTTTACATTGAATCATCTACCCTTTAACATGAGATAAAACCGTAAGGTCAAGTCTGTATTGAAAAGGGAGCTGAATGTGAAACACGTCAAAGCGTCTGTCTGTATCCTTGCACTATTGAATCTGACTGGGTGCAACATATTTAATAGCCTAGATAAGCCCAGCAATGATGCACAATATCGTACTGCAGCTGAAGCCTGCTTAGATGAGAATAACTTCAATTGTGCTGAGGAATACCTCTCTAAAATTTCAACGAATGACTTGGATTCAAAGCTTTCTCTATCAGTCTATATGGGATTACTAAAGGCCGGGATATCTCCTGGCAAACTCATGAAAGCCTTGTACGACAACCTTGTATCAGATACTTCCAGTAACTCAAGCCAAGCCTCTTTATCTCAGCAAATGGAACTCAATTCTATCTATTTTCCCACAATTGGAACTCCATCAAACATCTTTTCACCACCTCCACCATCATCATCAACCACGTGTCAATTAGCTAAAGAGCATAGCTATGGGATGTTATTGACAGTCATTGCTAAACTTATTGATCATCCCTCGAGTGAAGGGAGACAAGCACTATTTGACAGCACGATTTACAAGAGCTATCAAATTCAATCCACAACCCAATCTAAATATTTAGGTTTTATCTCTACCCTTACATTTTTAGCCTACTTACTTGCTGAAAATCAATCTACACCAAACACTCTTAAGATGTCAGACTTTGTGCAAAACCCATCAGGATGTCTGAGTGTACTAAAGGGTACTAGTGCCGATCTGAGCCTATGTTCAGCACCCTCTGGCAGTAAGCTTAAACTAGGAAAACCGATCAATTACCAAAATGCTATTAGAAGTGATTTCAGTGGGGATGTTACTATGGGTATGATCTCCTCAGGAGTACTTGAGCTGGCTGTTTCTATTCAAAGACTTGAGGCAGCTGAATTTGATGTCGGAAAACTTGAAGACTCCTTACCTAATCTTAATACTCAATTTGGACCAAGTAGTACGACCTTTATAGGTTGTGGATCAAATGAGAACTCAGACTGCCCCCCCTTCCGAGCTACCCTATTAAATGCCTCTATTGGAGACTGCCGATGAAAACACCTATTCCATTTAAAAAGCTCATCAGTATTATTCTTCTTTCTCTCTCTACTATACCCTCAGCATTAGCTTCTGATGAAATTTTAAGCCCGTTTCTCAGCGTTAGAAGTAAGGGAATGGGTGGGGTGATCATAACAACAGGTCTCTATGATGAAAACTTTTTCTACAACCCCGCTCGAGCTACAGCGAACCCTCACTCTAGGCTCACTCTCCTTCAAATCACTCCTGAAGTGAGTGCAAATACTATAAGTAATTACGCCACACTCACAGGTAGTGGAGATACGATCAGTAACGCATTTAATACAACGGGAAAGTTTAATCACTCCAGAATTCAACTCGTTCTACCAGCCTGGTACCTTGCTCCAATTGAGGGAAGAAAACTCGCAATTGCCTTAGGGCTGATCGCAAGCGGTCAAGTCAATTTAGGACTTACTAATCAACTTTCAGCATCAGGGCTGGCATTGATGGATATTGGCCCTGCCCTAACCATCAGTAGAAAGTTTTTGGAGGAAGAAACACTTTCGATTGGATTTACCACCCATCTCAGCTACCGTGCCTCTGGATCTCCTGAACTTAATCTGATCAAATTACTAAATAAGGATACTCAATTAAATCAATTTGGGGGCGATGGTGTAAAAGTCGACTTTGATCTAGGAGCTACTTATAAGCTTCTTAGCTTCGGCGGATGGGATCTTAACACGGGTCTTGCTGTTCAAAACGTTCTAAATGCTCAATATAAAAGGAACTCGAGCTTGAATCTCCTCAAAGATGCACGAGGAACAGTGATCGAATCAAGAAGAACTCTTGGGGTAGGAGTAAACCTATCTCGTTCTGATTTATTCATATTCTCCGATACTTCATTTGCATTTGAAGTGACTGACATTAACAATAACTCATCAGGCAGCTTTTATCGCCTTCTGCATATAGGAGCAGAAACAAGTCTGAAGATCTTTAAATTCAGAGCAGGCATTAATCAAGGCTACCTATGTGCAGGAGCAGGCATCGATCTACGTTTCCTTACCATTGATGCTGCAACGTATGGCGAGGAATTAGCGCTAAATGTAGGCAAAAGAGAAGATAGAAGGTACGCACTTACTCTAGGCTTACATATTTGATACCTAAACAAAAGCAGATCAAGGCAAACTCATTAACTTGGGTTTGCCTTTTTTTATTTTGTACTTAGACCGAGCCCAGCTTCAGTGATAAGTTTAATAAATTCATCTAATTTTGTACTTTCATCAGATTGTGTTAAGATAAACTTAACACCCACGCGATGATTAAATGACTCTTTGGAGATCACATGCCTCCCTGTGGAGGATGTTTGGCACCATACAACCCTAGCATGAATCTTTAGACTCATAGGCTCATGAATAGTAATCATTAATTCTTCGCCCTGAGAAAACGCCTGCTGAGAAAAAAAACCACCTCCCTGATTGGTCAAGTCATTGAGTATTAGTCTAACTCTCTGTGTTGACACAGAAGTATGATTATGAGTCATGAGTTCAACATTCGCTTCTACTCTTTTGACATGAAAGTGAGGCTTGAGGCGCTCTTTTTCTCGCTTACGAACCACTGCTAAAAGCTTATTCTTTACACCTGAGGATTGCCACATATCTAAGAAAAGGATCGGCTGAGTTGTATAAAAACTTGAGACACATTTTTGTAGTAGTACACCATCATGGACTCGTAGATCAGCTCGAAAGTTCGATGAAATACCTAAGATACTCCCCGCATAAACCAACTAAGTCTGCATAAATGCGAGGAAATCATCAAAATGATTCTTTAACTTGCTCTTCAGCTTAAGAATAGCTTGAGTGTGTAGTTGACTCACACGCGATTCAGTGACTTCTAAAACCCTACCAATTTCTTTCAGGTTAAGATCTTCGTAATAATATAAAGAAAGAACGAGTCTTTGTTTTTCAGGCAACTCACGAATGGCTTCCGCTATTAACTTTTTTACAGCCAGCACATTCATTTCTCTGAGGGGATTTGAGCCCCTCCCCAAAGAGCCGTCACCTCCCTGGTGCAAAGCCTTTTTATCCGCTTTTGAAAAGTGCGCCACATCATCAAACGAAAGTAATGAAACACTTCTGACTTGATTGAGCAGATCGTAGTATTCCTCCTTACTTATACCTAGCTCCTGACACACCTGATCCTCAGTGGCTTGAGTACCCGACTTCTGTTCAATTTTTTGATAACATCTCTCTAAAAGTTTGGCCTTCTCACGTACTGAACGAGGCACCCAATCTTGTGCCCTGAGCTCATCAAGAATGGCTCCTCTAATTCGGAACTCAGCATAGGTTTTGAACTTATTATCTCGAGCTGGATCATACTTATCCATTGCATCCATTAATCCAATAACTCCAGAACTCATCAGATCATCAAGCTCAATATTTGCTGGCAATCTAGCGGCAATTTTCTGTGCTATGAACTTAATTAAGGAGGCATACTCGACTACTAGCTTATCTCTTGAGCTATTCGCAGGAGAAATATCTTCTTTGACTAGCTTTGAGGTGTGAGCAGCATCCAACTGAAACTCAGCCTCGATCTCTTTCTGCAATTCAGCAGCATCTTTCTCCCTTTGCTGCTCGCTTTCTTGACTCAAGACTAGCTTTTCAATATTTTCATTCAACTCTGAAGATGAGCCTACCTTCTTCACCTTCTTATCGGGATTGCTGACTTCTTTTTTTTCAACCCTCTTTAAGCTCTCTTTATATTTCTGAATCCCTTGATTTAAGCTCATTCCTTGAACCTACCTTTAATGATTCATTTAATGACTCATCACTTATTCATATACTACTACTATCATACCTGAAATTTGATTTGTTAAAACTAGAACTACACAAGATCCATGAGGAGTGAGACCAATCGCTCAGGAGTAGCCTTTTCAATGTCATCAGGAACTTTCTGCCCAGTTGTGAAGTACGCTAAGGGGCACTTCACTTTTTGGGAGAGGTTATATACTCCTCCATAGCTCACTACCTCATCTAATTTTGAGACAATCAAGGCCTGAGGAGTAAATGCTGAAAATCGATAATAAGCATCATAAAGTTCGGCATCTCTTGTTGTTGCTGAAAGAACTAAGAGAGTCTCAAGCCCATCAATATGATCTAAAGCTAATTGAATCTGCCTTACACCCTCTGAGTCTTTATGCGACTTTCCAGTCGTATCAATAAGAACGAGATCTAAACTTCTGAAGTCTGATAAAGCCATCTTAAGATCTGCGACTGATGCTACTGTACGAAACGGAACCTGAAGTAATTTTCCGTAGGTTGCGAGCTGATCAAAAGAATTGAGCTTGAAGCAGTCAAAATTGATGAGTCCCAACTTTAAATTCTGACTTACTTGCAATTCACTCGCTAGCTTAACAAGCGTACTTGTCTTGCCAACTCCTGTTGGCCCAATAAACGCAAAAACTTTAGGAGTTGACCCCATCGTAGCTTGAGCGGTTGTACCTTTTAGACCTTCGAAAGGTAAACAAACCTTAATCGTCTCAAGAATCTCTCGAGCAAGTAGATCTGCTACCTTTTCAGCGCTTTGCGATAACTCTACGCCCAACTCAAATGCAACTTTTTTCAGGAGATTCAAAGCTAGCTTTCTTTCAACTCCATTCATAACAAGCTCATCAAAGCAGTCTTGAATGGCAGGAGTATCAAGAAGACTACTCATAGTACCACCCCAATCGGATGCCCTACCTGAAGCCGATGTTCCTTGAGCTCGAGAACTCTGTAGCTCTTCAATAATCTTCTTCAGGAAACTTACTTCATCCTGCAATGAGCGATAATCTTGAGAGTCACCTCGATTTGATTCTCTTAAGAGAACTTCCTTCTCTTGAACCCCAAGAAAAGGAGGTGGTAGGGGCGTACTTTTTTCCTTATTACTTTGAATGGGAGCTGAACTCAATAACACCCCTGCAGATGCAGGCTTACCGTGAGCCTCTTCAGAATCAATGTCTGCATATCGAGTGGCTGTAATTTTTTTTGAAGATTGAGTTAGATTCACCTGCTCCTGAGTTTGGGCGGCCTGATCAAAATACCGATCCATAACTTTTTCGTACAATCCGACCTGTTTTTCTGCTGGAAGCTTCTGTACAATTTCCCTCTTATCCTCGGGTAGTCGCTTCTCAACTGAGTTCTTCTTACTCATAGATCGCTCAGAGATAGCTGCAGTCACTTCAACCATCACCTGGGATTTTAAACCAAAACCCTTTCTAGTCTTTTTCGTCTGCAATACGATCGCTTCGGGTCCTAGTTCACTTTTTACCCGATCGAGTGCTTCCTGAATTGTAGGTGCTTCAAATTTCTTAACCTGCATATGCTAACCTCACTGTGTCAAATGCTTTTACGCTGACATTGGATCCAATTTCTTGATGAGAGAGAACAACTATATTTGGAATAAATCGATCGATTAACTGCTTGAGGTGCCATCGAATGAGCGGAGAGCACAGAATCACAGTCTGACTCGACTCGCTTGCCATCTTTGTCGCTTTAGTATTGAGCTCTGCTATAAATGCTCTGACAAACTCAGGATCTACTGAGAGCTGAGGCCCCTGGTCTGTTTGAATAATAGAGCTAGCAATCGTTTCTTCAATGACTCGATCTAGGGTAATTAGAGTAAGAAGACCGTCGGGGTTAATAAGCTTCTTTGTAATATTTCTACCCAGCGCGGCTCGCACATGCTCAGTCAATAACACAGGATCCTTATGAGAGGGAGCAAGGTCTGTCATGGCTTCAAAAATAGTTCTTAGATCCCGAATCGACACTCCTTCACGTAGCAAATTCTTCAACACTCTCAAGACAGTACCCACAGGGAGGAGTTGAGGAATTAGGTCCTCAATCACCTTTGGAGCGCTTTGCTTGAATGAATCTAGAAGTAGCTGGAGCTCTTGACGGCCTAATAGCTCATGGGCATTTTGTCGAATCACCTCAGTCAGGTGAGTTGCGATGACAGTAGATAGATCCACTACGGTATAGCCTGCGTATGTGGCTTCTTCCTTTTGGCGGGCGTTAATCCAGATTGCATCTAATCCAAAGGCAGGCTCTCGGGTTGGAATCCCCACAATTGAATCCGAGACATGACCTGGATCCATAGCCAGAAGATGACCCACCATGAGTGAGCCAGAACCAATCTGCACACCTTTAAGTAGAATTTGATAATCACCAGGCTTAAGCTCAAGATTGTCACGAATTCTCAACGGCGGAATAATCAATCCAAGATCAAGAGCAAATTGCTTTCTGATATTAGAAATTCTTTCAAGAAGATCGCCATTCTGCTCAACATCAACGATACTGATGAGGCCATAACCTACTTCAAGCTCAAGTAAATCCACAGGAAGGAGGTTCTCTAGCTTATCCTGATTAGGTTTAAGCTTTTCATTCGTGATCATCTCCTGTTTTTCCTTTTCTTCAGTAGCACGCCTCTGATTCAGGCGGTAGGAAAAGCTCCCTAGTGTTGCACTCAAAATCATGAAAGGCAAGAAGGGCAGGCCAGGAATAATGGCCATAAATCCCATTACACCTGCAGCAGCCATCAGTGCTTTTGGTTTCATGAGAAGCTGCTTGGATACTTCTTGGCTAAAATGCGTATTCGTGGCAGTTCGAGTAACGATAATACCCGCTGCCGTAGAGACAATTAATGCAGGAATTTGGGTGACCAGACCATCCCCAATAGTCAGCAAAGTAAAGGTGGAAGCAGCGGCACCCAGGTCCATTCCTCTCTGAAGCGTACCAATGATAATACCCCCGACAATATTCACGACCACAACGAGAATGCCAGCAACCGCATCTCCGCGCACAAACTTCGAGGCACCATCCATGGCTCCGTAAAAATCTGCCTCTCGTGCAATCTCTGATCTTCTCCTTCGAGCTTCCTCTTCATTGATCAAGCCTGCATTGAGGTCAGCATCAATTGACATCTGCTTACCTGGCATTGCATCTAATGTAAAACGTGCTGCCACTTCAGCAACACGCCCAGCACCCTTAGTGATAACAACAAAGTTAATAATAATCAGGATGACAAAAATGATTAACCCTACTGCATAGTTTCCACCAACAACGAACTCTCCAAAGGATCGAATCACATCTCCTGCAGCACTCACCCCCTCCTCTGCACCATGCAAAAGAATAATACGAGTTGTAGCTACGTTTAGAGAAAGTCGAAACAGAGTAGTAATCAAGAGGAGAGACGGAAAAATACTGAAATCAAGTGCACGAGTGGCATATACAGAGGTGAGAAGTAAGATCACGGAGAGCGCAATTTCAAGTGAGAGGCAGATATCGAGAAGAAACTTGGGCATGGGAATAATCATTACTGCCAAAATGGCCATCAATCCCACTGCCATAACTAGATCTGAATTCTTATTCATTTGTTCATTAGATTTCACATGTTCCTCTTCCTAAGGCGATAGACATAAGCTAAGACTTCTGCAACCGCTTGATAAAGCGCTCTAGGTACAACCTGTCCCACCTTCACAGACTTAAAAAGAGCGCGTGCAAGAGGTACATTCTCAACCATGGGAACACCAGACTCTCTTGCAATATCTTTCATTTTTTGAGCAATGAGATCAGCACCCTTTGCCACCACCTTGGGTGCACTCATGACATTACGATCATAAACTATAGCCACTGCGATGTGGGTAGGATTGGTGATGATTACGTCAGCCTTCTTAATCGCCTGCATCATTCGGCGACGAGACATCTCACGCTGAATTGCACGAATTCGGGAACGAATCTGAGGATCCCCATCCTGCTCTTTATGTTCTTGTTTTGCTTCCTGCTTAGTTAAGCGAAGATTCTTCATATACTCCCAGCGTTGATAACCAAAATCAAAGCCGGCAAAAACAAAAAGCGCAGCAAATAGCCCCATGGAAATCTCTTTGAAGATTTTTCCATAATAGGCCCCCACAGCAATAAGATCATGTCCCAAGAATACAGGCGAAGTTAAAATATAGCTCTTAACCAAGAGGTATACGAGACTTAAGACTACAACCATTTTAAAGACAATTCTCAGCCCTTCAATGACCTGCCGAAATGAAAATAGCCTTTTGAAGCCAGAAATTGGATTTATTTTTTCAAAATCAGGCGTAATGGGATCCCACGAGAAAATAGAACCTACCTGAAGAAAACTTGCTAAACCACCGACAACAAATGCTGCGCCACAGATAGGAATAAGTACGGTCGCCATGCTGACTAAAGATTTCAGGAGATAAGTACGAATCACCCGAGGAGCGCCGAGATCCAGCCTTGCTGAAAGATCTGTCTTGAAGACTTCGGTCATCAAGTCTGCAAAAGTCTGGCTCACATGAGGAGACATCATGAATGTAGTCACTGTAGCTGTTATGAGTACGGCAAGACCAGATAGCTCCTTACTCTGAAAGACCATCCCTTTTCGCCTATACTCCTGTAAACGATGCTGGGAGATCTCATCACTCAGATCCTCCCGTGATCTTTCATCTTGATTCTCAGCCAATCACTACTTCCCCCCTGAGAGTAAACCCATCATCACGATCAGCCATTCAAAAAGCTTCTCAAATAAAGCTCGAGAAAACTCATGAAACTCATCAAGACTTAGGAACAAGACTAGGAATCCAACCAATGCTATGACTGCAAAAGACAAAATAAATATATTTAATTGTGGCATTGCTTTAGATAAGATTCCAAAAACTGAATGCACAGAAAATACTGAAATCGCAACAGGTGCCGCAATCTGGAAACCGAGCTGAAAAACTTCAGAAGTCATTTCAACTAACTTCCTGCTTGATTCCGCATTAAATTGAAACTGACCTAATCCGACCCACTTATAACTATTCAGTACTGCACTGAGGAGTAGATGATGTCCATCTAAGGAGAGAAATAAAAGCATTGCCAGCGTAACCTGTACTTTTGCAATAATATCGGTCTGACTCTCTTGATGGTGATCGTAGATACTTGCGGAGGCAAAACCCATGAAATTACCTACCAAATTTGCCCCAAAACTGATGGCATCGAAAATTAACCTCCCCACATATCCCAAAAGTAGCCCTAACATGACCTCAAGCGTAATAGTACTCATTAAGCCACCTGCTGTAGCTCCCCAAGACCATGCATCAATGGGTCGAATATACTTAGACAGAACCAGAGAAGGAAACAGAGCCACCGAAATGCTGAGAGAAAACAAAATTTTTAGGGGAACTGGAACAACTCGATCCCCTAGAATAGGCAGAACACTAATCAAAACACTGTACCTCATGACGACAGCGAAAAAAGTCAGTAGCTCTGCAAGATTAAAATTAAATAAAGACATAACTAATGAATCATACCCCCAGCACTCGTAATCGTCTCACTCGCATAGTGCTGAAGAACTTCCAGCATCCAAGGTGCCATAACTGCAAGCACAGCAATCACTGCAACCATCTTCGGAATAAAGGTGAGAGTGGCCTCATTGATTTGAGTAACAGCCTGCATTATACTCACCATAATACCGGTGCACATTGCTGCTGCCAAAAGGGGTCCTGCAATGTAAATCGTAGTCTTTAAGGCCTCGGCCGTAATTGACATGACCATATCTTCAGTCATAGACACCCCTTTTTAATCTATCCAAAACTTTTCACTAAACTACCTACCACTAACTGCCAACCATCAATCATGACGAAGAGTAGGAGCTTAAAAGGTAATGCAATCACAACAGGAGGAAGCATCATCATCCCCATCGCCATGAGTACGCTGGCAACAACCATATCAATCACTAGAAAAGGTAGATAAAGCATAAAACCAATCTGGAAAGATGTCTTAAGTTCACTGATGATAAAAGCAGGAATGAGAATATGAGTAGATACCCCTAATTTATTCTTTGGTTTAGGTTCTTTGGAAAGACTAAGAAATAGCTCTAAATCCTTCTCACGAGTCTGGCTGAACATAAATTGACGTAACGGTGCCTCAGCTTTTTCGAGAGCAATTTGCTGGCCTATTTTTTCATTTAAAAAAGGTTCTATTGCTTCGTTTGAAATTACCTTCAGTGTCGGGGACATCACAAATAGAGACAAAAATAGGGCTAGGCCTACCAGGAGCTGGTTTGGTGGCATTTGTTGTAGACCAAGAGCCTGCCGCAGGAAACTCAGGACAACAATAATACGGGTAAAAGAAGTCATCATGATCAGAATTGATGGAGCTAGTGTAAGGACAGTAAGCATCAAAACGATTCTGAGAACTGAGACTAACTCAGTAGGTTTTTGTTGATTTGAAAATGAGAGACTCAATGAAGGAAGTGTTAACCCAGAAGTTCCTGGAATAAATTTTCCGGAAGAGCTTAGGGACTCACAAAATCCACTTTGAGCAAGAATTGAAAATAAAATAAAAAGAAAGCATGTACATAAAGTTGTCTTTGAAATCCAAATCTTCTTCATAGTGGCTTTAATCCCTCTAATCGACTCCTGATTCGTGAACGAATACCAGTTTCAGACTGAACATTCAGAGTCTCCTCAAAACTCGCATCAGTACTCTCTAAAGAATTCAAGGAGTTACTCTCAGAAGGAAGCTCAGAAATCATATGAATTGATTGTTCAGTCACTCCCAATAAAAGGACCTTCTGAACAACCCGCACTGTAACAAGACTTTTCTTTGGCCCGATAGAATGAGAACCTAGAATCTCAATAGAGGGTCCTTCCTGTTTGAGAGCGCCATGAGTGATTCCTTGCAGGGATTTGAGAAGTCGATTGTTAGGGTCCATACGGATACCCTTCAACACCCTAACAAGTGCAGCAGCAGCAATGATTAATGCACTCACAAACACAAGTTTGAGCATCACGGAAGTAAGAGATGGCAGCGGCTTATAACTCGCTTGCTCCACCACAACAGCTGAATTTCCAGTATTCAACTGCGAATCTGCGGAGACTCCCTGTAAGGAGTTCACAATACGCTCCTCAATGTCTTTCTCTCCCTGATGTTGAGTTGCAGAGATTTTCTCAGGTGATTGCTCCTCATTCTTCCCCTGAGATGCTACTGGATTTAAAACGCTGAGTTCAGATCCCTTCTGCCCCTGAAAAGTCTGACTTGAGCTCTGAGCTTGATTCAGTTCAAAAAACTTGAGCGCAAGCCGATTACCCTGAGGCTTAAGCTCTAAGCGCTGCCTATAATTCTCTGCATTTCCCTTAATACTTAAACGACACTGCACCATGTTTGGATTAAATTGATAAGCAAATACCTGACTCACAGGGCCACCATGCCTCACTGGAATGATCTTAGCAGGGTGTACGGTTGTACCATCTAGTGTGATACGAACCTCATCCTGAAAGAATTCAACAGAGATTTGATCCTGTCGAATATTCTGATCAAAACTAAATTGGATGAGATTTCCATTTAAAACTTCAATCTTCTTTAGTGAAACAGAAGCGAAGCCCATGGTGGAAAAAAAGATTAGAGAAAATAAGGCAAGGCTTTTTAGGATACTCATCGGTTCACCTGAGTTGCTCGATTCTCTCTACAGGAGATATAATGTCAGTGAGTCGAACTCCAAATTTCTCATTTACAACAACGACTTCACCCCGTGCAATGAGCTTGTCATTAATAAGAATCTCAAGGGGTTCACCAGCAAACTTAGTGAGCTCAATCACAGAACCCTGAGCGAGTTGAAGAATATCCCGGATTGGGAGCTTTGATCTGCCCAGCTCAACGGTCACCTTTAAAGGAACATCTAAGATAAAATCCAGGGATTGCATAGCAGATCCGCCCATTCTTACGTGAGATCCTCCATCCTCTGAACCTGATCCCATTTGAGAGGAGCTCCCCCCACCCATCTCCCTCATATCTTTTGCAGTTTCAGCCACAATACCCCCCTTTTTTCATCACTCATTAATCAAGATCAAGAATTCGCGTCACTTGAATAGCTCGGCTTCCTCTGGAAACACCAAGCAAACATTTCATCTTAGGAACACCCTCTACGAGGACATCAAGCTCGCCATCGGCATCTTGACTCAGAGGAATAATATCTCCAACATTGAGATTCACTAAGTCGGCAACAGTGATGTTCGCATTCCCTAAATTAACTAGAACATTCATCTCAGTAGATTGAATGTGCTCTTCCATTTTTGCCATCCACTCACGATCCGTACGATCAATTTCAGTCTGAAACTGAGCGTTTAGCTTTTGCTTTACGGGCTCAAGAGTGGAATACGGAATAACGAAGGTAATTGTTCCACTTGCATTTTCTAGCTCCACCTCAAAAGTTGTTGAGACAACCACATCAGAAGGTGGCACTACTCCAATAAACTGGGGATTAACTTCTGTTCTCATGAAGGAAATATCTAACTTATGAACAGGAGTCCAAGCCTCCTCCATGTCTTTAATAGCGAGCTCCATTACTTTCTTCATGATGGTGAGCTCAATTCTTGTAAATTCTTTATTATTAAGCTTTGAATATGAACGATCCGTTCCACCGAAAAAACTATCTACTAAGGCATATGCAAGCTTAGACTCAAAAACTAACAGGCCAGATCCCCTAAGGCTATCAAACCTAAGAATACACATACAGCTAGGGATCGGCAGGGTATTCACAAACTCGCCAAACTTTAATAAATCGGTAGAAACAATACTAATCGTTGCAATTCTTCTTAATGAATTCGATAAAGACATTCGAAATAATCTTATAAAGCGCTCATAGATAATTTCGAGGGTGGGCATACGCCCTCGTACCACACGATCTTGATTAGTGAGATCATAAGGCGTAACCTCATCAAAATTAATCTGAGAAGGTCGACTTGACTTAGGATCTCCTCCGCCCCCAGTACCGCCAGAAGCAGCACTGTCTGGAACTACTTCCGCTTTAACTTCAGGAATACCTTCTTGAATTGCGCCAAGAAGTTGATCTAATTCAGTCTGTGACAGTGCTTGATTCATAACTCAATCACCCTAAACTTCATCTAACTCGATATGGCGAAACTGGTAAAAAATACTCCACTTACTTTTCCATTCACCATAAAACTATTTAATGCATTTTTAATATCTTCCTTGATTGCCTCTCTACCGTCGACAGAAGATAAATCAGCAGATTTCTTGCTATTGAATAGATCAATAATTGCGTTTCTTACTTGAGGCATCTTCGCGTTCACTTCTGCTTCTGCATCCTCATCAGCAACCTCTAGAGACACATTCACTCGTACAAACTTAGGACTAACTCCACTCACAGAAGCCAAGTTAATTGTAAATTGCTCAAGATTGAGCATTTTTCCAAATCTTGCAGTTTTCTTCTGATTTCCAGCCGCTCCGGTCGCACCCTCGGAGTTGTTTTCACCTTCCTTGCTTTTTGATGACTCTGATTCATGTCCCGCCTTTGCATCATGTCCTTCAGTCCCGGAGTGATCTAGACTTGCTGCAATATCTTCAATGGAAGGTTTGTTTTTTTCTTTTTGAAATCCAATAAAAATTACTGCACCTAATCCTATACTTACAAGAAGATTAAGTACTGAAACTGCTACAATGACTTTGCTCGTACCTTGACTTGCAGCCTTAGCACCTAGAGCAAGATTTTCTCCTGAAGTTGGGACAGTCGGTCCAGCCATTTCACTGTTCTCCTAGTAGGTTATTTTTTATTTTGTATGTAATAATTTACAAACGCAACAATAAATAACCTGGCAAAGACTTGACACAAAAGCTTTTACTAAGAGGTAATGAACGCCTTAATCAATTCGAGAAGAATCTTGATCTAGAGGACGCTCTCAAGATTAGCCTCTTTTGAGATTAAGGATCTCTTGTAGCATGTCATCTGAGGTACTCACTACTTTACTATTTGCTTGAAAATTCCTCTGAGCTTGCATCAAGTTTACAAACTCCTGAGTAATATCAGTCGTAGATGACTCGATGGTCTTACTAGAAAGGCGTCCACGTCCGCCCGTTTGAGGAACTCCTATGGTGGCCTGACCCGAGAGCCGACTCTCTTTAAAACGATTTTGTCCAGTCTTGAATAAACCTTCAGGTGATTCAAACTTGCCGACAGCAACTTGGCACATATTGACATTCTCACCGTTTGAATACATAGCTGTTAGAATTCCATCATCGCTAAAGGTTAGTCCAGATAGAGTACCAGCAGTGTATCCATCCTGTGTAGTCTTGTATGCCTCTGAAACTGTACCATACTGAGTCACTTGAACCCCCGCACCACCACTAGATTTATCTGGGCCAAAGTTAAACGAAATCTTTTGATTCGGCAAAGCACCCTTATTGAAATTGAACTCAGAGTTCAGAGTCCTCTGCTGCCTCAATCTTCCATCTGTATCAAAGGTAAGCTCACCTTTGGCACACTCAAACATCTCTCCTGCTCTTCCATTAGTGACTTCCTCACCCTTAGCCATGGCTCTCCAAGTCCAGGTTCCATCTCCTGTCTTATTGAAGCATAAAGAGATGACATGAGCGGACCCAGCAGTATCATAAACAGTCACCCCTGTTGTAAAGTGAGACGTCCCATCAGGATTAGCTGGGTTGAATACCTTATTGACATCAGCTCTGAGATCTAGGTTCAGAAACATATCTACATTGATAGTTTTTTTTGCATCAATCACACCGCGATCAATACTAACTTCACCCATTTTGGACGTAATCTTACCACTTTCGTCAGCCTGAAATCCAAGGACTCTAAAATTATCTGAATTTACAAGCTTACCTTCACGGTCAAAGTGAAATGCTCCATTACGAGTATAACTCTGACCATCTTGTCCCTTAAGAACGAAAAAACCCTCTCCATTAATAGCTAGGTCAGTGGGAGATTCTGTCTGTAGCACTGAACCCTGGTTGAATAACGGTGTCACTGCCGCTAGCTTAACTCCACGACCAATCTGATTCCCTCCTAGTAAGCCTTTGAGAGACTTACTCATGACATCTTGAAACTCAGGTCGACTTACCTTAAAACCGTTCGTACTAGCATTTGCAATATTATCGCCATAAACAGATAGAGCTTCACCCTGGCCATTAATTCCGGTAACACCTGTATATAAAGATGCTAAGATACCCATAATCAGGACGCCTCCTTGCGTCTTTCATTTAATTTACTTACCCTCAGTCATTCGGATAAGGTTAGGCTTCCCGTTTGGGTCCAGCCTAAAAAAACTTCACTTCACTTCACTTCACTTCACTAAACGATTACTGCACCATCAATATTAGTAAATACGTTACCATTTAGAGAACTACGATCCATCGCTGTAATAACAGTTCTATTTTTCACACTCACGATTAAAGCTGCATCTGGAGTCAAAACTAAGGTATCCTCAACTCCTTTTGCCTCAGCCTTATCTATGGCGTCATTCACCTTAGACATCATTAAGGAATCCATCACAATTTTTCTATCTTTTAGGCGTTGGGTTGCGTGAGCAGAGAACTTGAGTGGAGCTTTAACATAGCCTAAATCCTGAGATTTCCCTTCCGATCCCAGAGCTTGATCAAAAACCTTCTCAAACTCCTCAAGATTCTGATCCGTTTTTCTACGCAACTGTTCTGAGGAGTGAATGGAAGCTTGCCCTGGGACATTGGTTACATTTGGATAGAGAAATGTATTACTGGCCATTACTAATTACCTCCTTTCTATCATTGTCACTAATTTGATCGGAATCAGACAATCCATTTGGAAATCCTTTTCCTGAGAACTCTCTTTGAAGTTTCTCAGCAACTTCTGAAGCAACAGGTACTGATCCGACACCTTTCTTAAAGGTGAAAAAATTGGGTGCTTGATCTGACAATGACTCAATAGGTTTAATACCACTCTGAGATGAGGCAAGACTAGAATTAGAACCAGAAACAGGATCAGACTCAACCCTAATGATGTTTCTCATACTAATTTTCTGTTGGTGCTTGGAATCACCAATTAAGAGAATTGGATCTTGCCCTTCAAAACTCACTCCAATTACCTTAGCCTGAGCAAGCGAATTAATTTGAATCTTTTGCTCATGATGATCAATTGCCTCTACTCTTATAGCGTAGTTTCCTGATTTAGCTGGAAGTCCATTGTTCTTTTTTCCATCCCAAGTAAAACTAACTAATCCATTTTTTTGAGGACCTAGATCTTTTTTATAAACCTCTTCACCAGCTTCATTATTGACAGAAATGACTGTGCTCTTTGAGTCTTTGGAAAGATTAAAACTTAGACTGTCATTTTCCCCTTCAGCGTGCGGAAATCTATCTCGATCCACTGTTACTGTTTTTCCAATCATACCCGTCATGACCATCTGCTCTAGGGGACGGTTTTGTTGACTTAGTTTTGTTAAGTTTTGATTCATGTTCTGGAGTTGTTCAACAGAAGTGAACTGAGCTATTTCAGTAGCCATTTGTTCCGCTTTGAATGGACTAGTTGGGTCTTGATTCTTCATCTGAGACAACATGAGTCTTAGGAAATCATCTTTACCTAAGGTTTTTTTTATCTCTCTTGGCTTCTCTGGTTTTTGTCCATACTTCGCCTGGATCTGCTCATAGACATCTCCGAACTGAGTCGACGATGTTCCCAGCTTATTGTCCCTGCCCTGAGCCTGGGAGGCTGGCACCTGGTCCTGACCTTCAACCGCAGCTCGCATTAGATTTTCTGATTTTCCTAAACTAGCTACCATCTCAATCTCATTTTCTCAAAACCCTATATAAAAACAATCGTCAATTATTGCCTACTTTTTTTAATTAAGGGACTTACTCAAATATGAGTTAGTCCCCCAATTCACTTCATCACGAACTTAGGCATGAAGATCAAGTTGACCCGCTCTTGTGGAATAAGATTTTGCCGTAATTATTGGATTCAGAGTAGGTAACTGTGATCTCCTGATTGAGACTCCATCGGAACTAGAATCCCTTTCTCTTGCTATAAATCGTGATTGATCATCATTTGAGTTCTGATGCTGAAAAAGTCCCTGACTCCATCCCTGACTCAGATTCTCATCACTCGTCAAGAACTGTCTTGAAAAATGGGATTGATCATCTGGAGTAGCTGGAATAATGGATACATCGCAGTTTGCCAGCACCAATTGTTGATGAGAGAGTTTTTCCTTCAGAGCATTCATACTTCCTTCAAGAATTTCTTTAACACGATGATTGGAAGCCTGAATCTTAAGAGCAACCTCAGACCCTGTTGCTCTCACATGAATGGTCATTTCACCAAGCTCTCTGGGGTTAAGTCTCATTTTGAATTCTCCGCCACCCTTTTGATAAGTCTTCATTACTTGTTGACTCATCAATTGGATTGTTTGTTCGGAGAACTGATCATGATTGACTACCACAGACAGATCATTGGATTTCAAACTATTCACACTCTTTTGCTCAAGAGACTGAGATAACCATTGAGGTACAACACCAAGATTCATACCCACTTCTTTTCTAGCTTTAATTGGATTGAACCCTGAGGAATCTCCCTCGGATACCTGCCCTTTTAGCATCTCTCCCATTCCTTCGATCAGATGCGGACCTGACTCATTGCCCTCCTTCTTTTCAGAAGGGGTTGAAATTCGTGCAAGCCCATTGAGAGTCTGAATAAATGTGGATTGAGGTGTTTCTGACTCACCTCCAGCTCCACCCGCTCTTTTCAACTCAGAAGCGAGAATGCCTCCTGTTATTCTGTTTAGCTCATCCCAGTTGACCTGAGTCAGATCACCATGAGCTCCATTGGAAGCAACCTGAAACAGTGACTCGCTTCCAGACTCTCCACTTTCATCAACCAGACCCTGAGCATAACTCAGTGTAGAAGCGCCCCTCTTCAGCATGGCCATCGCGTTTGGATCATTGAGCATATGACGAATTTTCTCATCAACACTCATCTCTTCAAGCGAGTGCTCCTGAGAGGAGCCCTGATCCTTAGATTTGAGTCCAGCCACCCCTACATTTGTATTCGAACTAGTCTGATCGTACTGATCTAGTGACTGAACAGAGCGATCTCCCTGTGCAGCCATCGGAAAAACACCACCCAAAGCACCGAGCGTGCGATCAAACTCACTCACATCAGAGGAAGCTTTTCTACGAGAACGGTCACTGCTTTTGTGCCCCGACTCTCCCGCCCGCTGACTCTTCGGATGGTCCTTTACTTTTAACATTAGATTTGTCTTCATATGATTTAATTTCACCTCCTTTCACTTCAAGTTCTTTGGTCGCTGCAGCGTCCAACGACGCTGATAGATTCGCAGAATCCCTGGCTCGGACCAATCCAGCCAATCTTTCTGATAACTCAGAAGCTTTCTTCGTATCGATGAGATTCATCAATTTAGCAAGCTTGTCGGTGCTCATCTGAAACATGATTTCTGCAGCAAGATCTTCATCCAGTTGCGATAGAATCTTAGCAGCAGATTTTGGATTCATGGTCAGAAGAGTCTCTATGAGTTTATCAACCTTTTCTTGTCGTTTTTGATCTCTTTTAACCTTGTCTTCATTAATTAACGTGCGTAGCGCCTGAAGTTTTTTTATCTCTTCTAATATGAACTGTTCTCTGGCCTTGAGATCAGTTTCTTTTTCTAAGAGTTCTTTAGACCTCTTTGAGATTTCTTCCTTAGACTTTTTTAAGTCAAGAATAGCTGCATCATTTGCTATACAAGTAGGAGCAGAGTATGCGTTAGAATCTTCAATGAAATTGAATATTAAAAATAAAATAAATAGACTTTTAAAAATTATCCTCATATGAGTTTTTCCTTAAGGTGAAAGCGCATCACTACAAGGTCATCTATCTGTTTTTGCTCATTTTTTTTCAGCTCTTTTTTATATTCTTGATAATATTTTTCTCTTAACTCTTCCATGATCTGACTCTTGCGTTTACATTGCGCATAATTCCTCAATGCCTTGTCCACACTTTTTTGAGCACGAAAAACTCTCTGATCTGCCTGAATCATTCTTTGCTTAGTTCCTATAATGAAAGCCTGCTCTGATTGAAACTCAGAGATTTTTACTGCATGTACTCCGAGTTGCTCTTTTCTCTCAAGTGAATACTGAAGTTCCTTGATCAGCCCAGTCTTAAGTTCTAATTCTTTCTGTAGGGCATGCTGCGCATCTGCTAGGAGCTCCAATGCGTGCCCCTCTTTCATTTTTCTTTCATGAAGAACAGCTTGATATTTGAATTGAAACTTTCTCATCTTGATTACATTTTAAGATGTCGATTTGATTGTGAATAGACTGAATTTTTTTCCAGTAGGCAAACTCGTATTAGGAATTACGTGTTCTTGAATTCTGTGCTTGAGAATTGCCTCTTTGCTGGTGAGACTGGGACTGCATAGAACTAGCAAATGCCTCTCCTGATCTCACAATAGAATGCATCCTAGCAAGTGCTTCTTGAAGGTTAGATTGATCATCTATTCCTTGCTTTAGAAACTCAAGAATCTTCTCTTGTACATGAATCGCCTGATCAATTCGCGGATTTGCACCTTTGACATATGCACCTACATTAATAAGATCCTCTGCGCTTTGATACAAGGCTAGCCACTCCTTAATTTGAGCAGACCAATTGAGGTGCTCAGGTGCAATGACAGATCTCATGACTCGACTTGCACTTTGAAGAACATCTACTGCTGGGAATTGATTTCTCTGAGCTATTTTTCGGCTCAAAACAATGTGTCCATCTAGGATGGAACGAACTGAATCTGCAATAGGCTCATCCATATCATCACCCTCAACGAGTACTGTATATAGACCTGTAATACTACCTCTCTTGGGCGCCATTCCCGCTCTCTCTAAAAGCTTTGGGAGCGTTGAGAAAACACTCGGAGTATAGCCTCTTGATGTAGGAGGCTCACCCAAGGATAATCCAATTTCTCTTTGAGCCATACAAAAACGAGTCACTGAGTCCATTAGGAGTAGGACATTTTTTCCCTGATCTCTAAAATATTCAGCAATGGATGTTGCAAGAAATGCACCTCTCATTCTGAGAATGGGAGCTTTATCTGAGGTCGAAACAACAACTACTGATTTCTTCAAGCCTTCAGGCCCTAAATCCCTTTCAATAAACTCTCGAACCTCTCGACCTCGCTCTCCAATCAGAGCGATGACATTCACATCAGCTTCAGTCTGTCTAGCCATCATCCCCAGCAACACGGACTTACCTACACCGGAGCCAGCCATGATTCCCATTCTCTGTCCCTTACCACAAGTAAGAAGCCCATTCAGGGAGCGTACACCCAGATCAAGGGTATCAGTCACCATCTGACGATCTAAAGGGTGAGTGGGCTTATCATAAAGACCCCGCTCTTCATCAGATTTTAGGGTGGCATCCAACGGCCCTAGAGAATCTATTGGACAGCCCTGTCCATCTAGAACACGCCCCAGGAGAAAATCTCCCACTCGAATACTAGATGATTTTCTCTTCAATACCACCGCACTTCCATGATGAACCCCATGAGTCTCCTCAAAAGGCATGAGTAGAATTTTCTCTTCCTTAAACCCAACCACCTCAGCATCAATTGCGGCATGTTCTGATCGCACCCCGCCTGAAGGAAAAATCTGACAAAGACTCCCAATTGCTGCGCCCGGAAGATAAGCTTCAAACAAAAGACCAATACTTCGAGTGATCTTCCCCTCTTCTCGATACAAAAGTGATTCTGACAACCTTTGCTCGTAGCGATCCTCATTGAATTGAAAGGTCAATTTAACTCCCTCCACCCAGTAGATTTTGCTCAATTGTCTTAAGCTGCAGATTGATATCTGTCTCAATCTGGGTCCATTCTGTTTCAATCTGGCACCCACCCACGGGAACATCTCCGGTCGACTCTACCTTAATATTGCTGAGCTGACTAAAAGATGCTTTGAGTTCTGGCTTGATCAAACTTACTGCCTCTAAATCTTGTGGATTTACGCGCACTATGATGTACTCCCGTGCTCGAGTCTCCCTGATCAGGCTCTCAATGAGTCGGCCAATATGAGCTCGATCTTCTTTGAGCTCCTTAAGGAGAACCATCTTAGCAAGGCGATAAACCAGCTGAATTATAAACTTCTCATTTGCCTTATAGAGGTCCATCTTAGCAGACTCAGCTTGATTCAAAAAATTCTCAATCTGTGTCAACTTGTCAACTGACTGGGCTTTAAACTCTTGCAGACCTTGCGCTAAACCCTGGGTAAAACCCTCCTCAAACCCTAGCCGACTCGCCTCTACCTTAGACTGCTCAATTCTTTTTTGAATCTGATCCTGAACCGAACTCTCAATGGCTCGGAGCTCCTCATTTTGTATGGAGAGTGATTTTTTTGTATAAGGATTAAGGAAAAATCTTCTATCTTTTATATTTTTACTTTCATGCTCGGAATCAGTAATGGCTAATGAACCCAAGCGCTTTTTTACATCTCCATAGTCTTGAGTTCCTGGCTTCGAGAAGTTTTGAAACTCAAACTCCCGAATCTGAAGCCCCTTCTCATCATCAATTTCAATCACCTCACTTGATGGGGACTCACTTCCTAAATCCTTCTGATCTCTCCACTCTAAAAACTCTTTACTCATAAGATCACCAGATCTCTCTTAGACCAGAACATCAGAGTCTCCACCTCTATTAATAATAATCTTCCCTTCACTCTCAAGTCTTTTTGCAATATTGATGATCTCCTGCTGAGCATTTTCAACATCTGCAACTCGAACCGGTCCCATAACTCCAAGATCTTCTCGCAATAAATCGGCAGCTCTCTTTGAGATATTTCTAAATATCTTATCTCTAATTTCGTCAGGAGCCGTCTTCAGAGCAATCACAAGCTTATCATTAGCTACCTCTTTAAGTAGTACTTGCATACCACGATCATCGATGTAGACAATATCATCAAAGACGAACATGAGTTTTCGAATTTCTTCTGCAAGCTGCGGATCCTTTTCCTCAACCTTAGAGATGATATTTTGTTCACTCGTCTTATCCATTACATTGAGCATTTCAGCAATTGGCTGTACACCACCTAAGTGCTGAGTATCGATTGAACCTAACGTTGCAAGCTCTTGCTTTAACACCTCATCTAGCTGTGCAATTAGTGTTGGAGAGATATAATCCAGACTTGCAATTCTCAAGACAACTTCAGTTTGGATATTTTCAGGAAATTTTCTTAATACATCGCACTTTTTATTAGAATCCAGGTGAGCTAGAATGAGAGCCACTGTTTGAGGATGCTCATTGATCAGGAAGTTAGCCAAGGTTCTAGAATCCACCAATTCAAGTGCCTCTAGAGTTCTTCCTTCCTCCACCACTGCCAACTGACCTAATACCGTTTTAGCCCTCTCTTCTCCTAGTGTACTGAGTACAAACTCTCGCCCCTGAGCGTGACCAAAAATCAGATTATCCTCTTCCGCAATCTCACTATAGAAAGCCTCTAGTACCTGCTTCACTGTTGAAATGGGTACTTTAGTCACCTGTCCCATGATACTTACAAGCCGCTTCACATCATTATCTTTCATCCTTTTAAAGATCTGAGATGTGACTTGATTTCCTAAAATATTGAGTAAGAGTGCCGACCTCTCAATACCTGTCATCTGTTCAAAACTTTCAAAAGACATAAAAACTCCGTTTTTTATGCGCTTGCCGATTTTTCCTTAGTCTTTGCTGGTTCCGCCGACTCTTTCTTCTGGTGGAGCCAATCCCTTAGAATCAGTGCTGCCTTATGGGGATTTGCATCGACCATAGTAATAATTTTTTCCTTAATCATCTCCCCTTCAACCTTATCAGGATCAACTGAGTCTGGAAGGACGGGGACCACTTCCTCAATGATGGGCAAATTAGTGGTCTTCTGCATTTTTTCCAACTCCTCAATAGTTTGAGGGAGGAAGGTATCCACTGTATCGATCGTACTTTCAGTGATCCACTTGATGAATGGTCTGACTACAAAGAGGAAGAAGAAGATAATAATCAAACCAACGATTAAATAGAGTGCTAGATTTTTTATATAGTTTCTCTGTTCAGCCTCCCTCATCAGCCGATCTGCCTCTTCAAAATCCTCAGTCGTAAACTCGATATTTTTAATCTCTAGAGTATCGCCTCTTTTCTTATCCAGTCCAACAGCACTACTTGCAATATCTGTGAACTCTTTAAGTTTCTCAGGTGACCAGGATTCCACCCGAGCTGTAACTTTTCCGTCTTTATCAGTAGACTTTACTTTCTTGCCATCGATGACAATTGCCACGGAGAGACGCTTAATCGTACCTGTGGATTTCAAGGTACGTTTGACCGTCTGTGGAACTTCATAGTTAGTAACCTCATTAGACTTAACTGTCTCCGTCTTCACCTCTCCATTGGCAGATGGAGTTTGACCTGGATTATTAGCTGCACCTCCAGAGACTCCATACGGACCAGGACGAGTTCCATTCATGCTATCATTATGTTTCTCAACAGATCGAACTGCAGCACCATCGGAATCATAGATGGTCTGAGTTTCGTTAACCTGAGAGAAGTCAAGATCAGCGGTAACTTTAGCTACTACATGACCTTCACCCACGACTTTTGATAAAACAGACTCAATGCGCCTTTCAAAATCACCCTCTAACTTCTGTTCATAATCCAGTTGAGTTGCAGTAGTAGCAGAGAGAGGGTCGTTTGAATTCTTTGATAAAATCTTTCCCTCAGCATTCATCACCACAACATCATTGATGTCCATACCTTCAACTGCCCGAGACACTAAATTTCCGATCCCAAAAACCTGCTTTTCACTCAGAACTGTGCCTGCTTCCAGATCAATCACCACCGAGGCAGTAGACTTTTTCTGGTCCTCTATAAATGTACTTTTTTGAGGAATAGCCAGATGGACTCGAGACCTCTTTACCCCTCGAATTGCATTAATGGATCTCATGAGCTCTCCTTCAAGAGCTCTCTTTTGATTCATCTTCTGAACAAAGCTAGTAGTGCCAAGCGATTGCTTATCAAAGACTTCATAACCCACCACTCCCGTCTGAGGTAAGCCTGAAGTAGCAAGCTCAAGCCTAAACTCATAAAGACTTTCTTGAGGAACTGAGATCGTTTTACCTGATGGGTCGACCTTAAAAGGTATGTGCTTCTCTCTTAATAGCCGGATAATATGAGTCGAATCCTCAGGACCGAGGTTGGTCATGAGGGTGACATAGCTTGTATTGCCCGCCCACATGAATAGAATGCCTATAGCGGTTACAATTCCAAGCATCACCAGACCAATGGCCAACTTCTTTTTTGGTGTTTGCTTGCTTAAAAAGCTCTGAATCTGTTCGAATAATTTTTTTAAATATTCAGTCAATTTTCACCTCAATAAGAAGAAACACTAGACCTGCATACGCATGATTTCTTTATAAGCATCCAAGATCTTATTTCTGACCTGCATCATAAGCTTAAGCGAACTATCTGCTCTCTCTATTGACAGCATCGTTTCATGGATATTTTTGCTGCGTCCTGCGACCAGCTCCTTAATCGCCGTATCAGCCTGGGTTTGATAGAGATTGACCTTATCCACAGATTCCTGAAGGACATCTCCAAAACTCTTAGACTCTAGACCCTGAGATTGCTGTAAACCCTCCTCGGAGCGAACCATTCGACTAGCAAGATGATCAGGTACCTGTGAATTAACCTCTGAAGGGAGTGAACGATACAAACTTTCAATACTGACCTTATCCATAAATCATCTCCTCAGGCATTATCTCTAGCGCCCAATCTCAAGTGCTTTTTGAGCCATGGATTTTGCGGCTCCCATCGCAGTAACATTTGCCTCATAAGATCTCTGCGCACTAATCATATTGGCCATCTCTTCAACAGGATTAACGTTTGGCATGGCTACATAACCTTCAGGATTTGCATCGGGATGACCGGGATTATAAACCATTCTTGGTGGCTTCTCATCTTCAGCAATATCCACTACCTGAACAGCTTGAACATTCTCGTCAAGCTCATTCTGAAGGATCTCACCAAAACTCTCTCGATCTGTCTGTGCAGCAAATACAGGATCTTTCTTACGATAAGGACCACCCTGAGCCGTCCTTGTGGTCTCTGCATTTGCAATATTACTCGAAATCGTATTCATTCTTTTTGTCTGAGCATCAAGCCCTGAGGCACTGACCCTCATTGAAGAGAAAAAATCCATTAACGATTACCTCCACCCTCTGAAACGGCATACTTCAACATCCCAAGCTTTTTCTTCATCATCTCAACTGAAGCATCATAAAGGAGTTGATTCTGAGCTAGTTTGACCATCTCTGCAGCACGATCCACCGTATTCCCATCTAATGACTCCACTCCATTAGGATCATCGTAAATTACCGGTTCTACTGCATCAGTGACTTCGTGAGTTTGGTGCCCTGGATGAGTCCCGTGAGCTTTGACGCTCCCATCAACACCCAGTGCCTCCCTTAAAGCAGACTCAAATTCCACAGCTTTAGTTTTGTAGCCAGGAGTATCAGCATTCGCAATATTTGAGCTGATGACGTTCTGATTCACCAGCCGCAAATTCATGGATGTATTAAGAGCCCCAATTACTGGATCAAATCCACCCTGATCAATCATTTGCCCCCCAAACTCATCAACGCTTTCTGGTCATTTACTAGAATATCTAAGATTAGGTATGTTATTCAATAGGAGATATTTAACTAGATTAAATATGCCTATTCAGAAGGACTCATTAAAAATGAGCCTTAATTTCTAGAGATGAATTCCTAATCTCTTATAGTCAGCAATTTTATTCCTTAATGTCCTAATTGAAATTCCAAGAGCTTTTGCCGTATGAGTCCGATTCCCTTGATGGTATTGAAGAGCCTCCACAATGACACTCCTTTCAATATCATCCAAAGTCTGCCCAGGAGTCCAGCTCTTATCACCCGATTGATCGGTAGCTAAGGATAAATCGAATTGAGAGGTAGTTCTTTCAATCACGATATCAGCAAGCTGAATCTCCTGATGAACTGAAGTAAGCACTGAACGTTCAATCACATTTTCTAACTCCCGTACATTTCCAGGCCATGTATGTGACTGCAAAAATGACAATGCTTCTTGAGAAATTCCTGTTATATTTTTTCCATTCTTAAGACTATTCATCTCAATAAATTTTTTGGAAATGATCTCTACATCACAAATACGCTCCCTCAGAGCTGGGATCGTCAAATTCACTACATTCAGTCGATAGAATAGATCCTCTCTGAATGAACCTTGTCTGACACAATCAGAAAGACTACGATTACTGATTGCGATAATTCGTACGTCTACTGGGATCGGGCGAATACCACCTACTCGATCGACTACCCCCTCCTGAATAACCCTCAAGAGCTTTGCCTGTAGCCTCATATCAAGCTCTGAAACCTCATCTAAAAGCAGAGTTCCACCATTAGCGAGCTCAAATTTACCGGCCTTACTCGAAATTGCCCCTGTAAATGCGCCACGCTCATAGCCAAATAGCTCGGATTCAAGTAGATTATCAGGAATGGCAGCACAATTTATCGCAATCAATGGCCTCTGACTCCTTGAACTACTCGAATGAATCAACTGGGCTAGGAGCTCTTTACCCGTACCACTCTCACCTTGAATGAGAATGGTCGCTTTACTCTGTGCTACTGTTTTAGCGAGCTGAATCAACTCTCTCATCTTACTATCGTGCGTAAGTATCTCACTCATAACTTGCCCTCCTTGGCCTTGTTTAATAACGAGTCCACTTGCGCTTGGTTATTGAGGACTTCAAGCGCTAAAGACTTCCAGAACTTTTCCTGAACTTCTTCTGAATTTGATTCAGATATTTTCTTAAATATTTCCTGAGAGAGTGCTCGATTTGATGTCCCTCCCAGCTTGTAAAGGCAACGTGCTAATTTAAACTTTAATTGATTTCCTTGAAGCCCTGCCTGAATAGCCTTTTGATAAATTAACCTTGCGCTCTCCCAATTCTTCTGCCCCTCTAGAATAGCTCCCTGAACTAAATAGAGTTGATCCAAAGATTCAACTGCTTGAACACCCAAAAGCCTCTCGGAGTAACCGTCTTGATCACTAAATTCGCCTAATTTCCCTGCCTCAGAGTGATTTAAGTTCTCAGCTAATGATACATTCGCTTGAGATTGCTCTACTTTTTCTCCATTATTTTGAGACTGGACTTGGGATTGAGTCTCCACATTACTTTTGCTTTCAATTTTTAGGCTAGATTGACGTAGACTTTTTTGTGTGAGTAATCGCTTTTCTAGATTTTCATAGATCGCAAGGGCAACTGTCTCGTTTCCAATTTTTAATTCTAAAGAGGCAAGCCAACTATCTATGAGAAAACTTGCTTTAAGAAGTTGAGCTCTCTGAACATGCTTGAGTGCCTCTCTTACTTGTTCTTGTTTTTCAGCCATTAGCCCGAGGATAATTTCCTTTTCGTAGCTAAACTCACTATCATCTCCAAGTCTTGAGAGGTATTTTCTAATCTCCGTATAGTCTGCTAAATTTGGGATCTTATCCCGGATCGAGACCCACTTAGATTTGGCTTGAGCGAAATTTTCTTCTGACCTCCTCATTAACTCTTGGATACTCTCAGGAGTCTCTCCCAACTGCGCTGATGCGGGCAGTCTATCTTTACTCATGTGTTGATGGTACTGTTCAACTAACTCTGATGCTAGTCGTGGTAGACCTAACTCTAAGGCAGACTCTGAGAGTTGAACTAAGTAATCGACATCCTGATTTTCATAGGCCTTAGGGAGTTTACTAAAATATTTCGCATAGTAACTCAAGGCTTTGAGCTTTTCTTTTCGACTCATGAGGTCCTGAATCCTTCGCCTAAAAGCGACTTGAGTCAAGACAGCTAGAGTTTTCTTAACAGATGGGTTTTGTGCTAGTTGATATTCATGAAGAGCAACATCAATGGGTTGATCCGCGTCGGAGAAGAATATCAATGATCGCACACGAGAGATGGCTTTTACTTCAGAGTAGTTTTTTAACGATAACTCTGCAGATGAGATCTTTAATGCATTCTCATCAGTGAGGTATTCTATAGCAGTTTTATGATCGAATCCCCCATGATCTCCACAGGGCAAGAGTCCAATTCTTGCTAGGGGGACTCCCGGACTAAAAGGGTATCGGTTAATCGTTTCATAAAGCCACGAACGATACCTTGGATCTTCCTGGCCTCGTCCTTCAGGGGCTCTTGCTACAATTTCTGCAAGTCTTAGGGTTGCTTTCCATCCTGAGGAGTGAGTTGGAAATCTTCTGAGAAACTCTTCAAACAACTTTTGAGACTGATCAAGGTGACCCAATTGATGATAAACTTCAGCTTTATTTAAAAAGTAAGAAGGGAACCGAGATTGATAGTCTTTAAAATACTCAGATGCATGGTGATAGGAAACCAGGGCATGTTCATATTGATGATGAGCAAGATACAGGTCACCTACCCGGAAAGCAGCCTCAGCCTTTAACTCCTCCTGAGGGGCTTTATCAATAACCCACTGATACTCCTTTACTGCTCGATCAGTTTCCCCTAATAAGTAAAGCATCTCGGCTGCTCCGAGATGAAAGAGCCATATCTCTTCATGATTGGGATAATCGCGAATGAGACTGAGGAAGTTCTGCAAAGCAGCTAGAGTAGAGTGTGAATTGAGTAACTTTTGAGTAACATACTTTGTCGAGTAAAAACCAATCGGTTTACTCTTTGCATCGACTGTGAGTTGCGCTAGAGCGTGCTCTCCTTGAGAGGTCAACCCCAACTTGATCAGGGCATTTGCTTGGAGAAACATCATCTCCTGCAGCAACGGAGAGTGTGGAAACTCGTTTTTGAAAAACTCAATTGTTCTGAGGGCAAGAGCGGTTTTACCTGCCTCGTAGAACTTAATGGCTAGCCTAACGTATTGATTTTCAGTAGAATCCGAACTCGGCTTAAGATAGACAAACCCATCGTCAGCTCGGGTTGCAGAAAACCATGGTGAAAAATCAAACTTCTGATGTGTGGGTAAAAACTGTATAAAAACTTCTGTCTGCTCATTCAAGGGTTGTTGACAAACCGTTTTCCTCATCCACTCATCATCGGATCTCTTGACGCTTGCGAGAGCTCTTGCAACACGTTTTTTGCCTTCTTGTTCGATTCTCTTTAAAAAAGCTTGAACTTGAGCTTTCTTTTCATCTTCACGTTTTTGGACAAGAGTTGGCCCAGGCTTGGGCCAAAAATCAAGAACCCACTGGGATCTTTGGGAATCCCTATAGTCAAAAACCATCATATCAGGATCTGCAAACTCGTACTTCCCTGTTGGAAAACCCCAAGTACCACTGACAACCACTCCATGGGTATTTTCAAGAACATGAAAGGTAGAAAGCCTAGAATCATGAAACTTGGACCAGATCTTTTTCCAATGAGCTTCATCTCCGGATGGAACTCCAAGATCATTTAAGGTAATTCCTTGAATCTCAAGTTCAAATCCTTTTCTATTTTTGATCCACTTTACAGGAATACTTCGATCAATAAGAATCGTTAGCCTGCTATGGGTCTTGTAAGACGTTAGACGAATAGGTTCAATATCCAAAGCATATGCCGGAAGAGTAAGTACAGTGGCAATAAAAAGAACCATCTTGGTCATCAGTTTCAGAGTGAAGAGCTTCCTGCTCAATTTTTATCCCTCAGCTCTTCACTAAGCAATTCGGATGCCAGAAAAAAATTCATTAGTCTACTCATCTATTTTCACGTTAATCTTATTGAAGATGCTAGGTAATCTGTAACTAGGCAGACATCACTAACAGGAAATTTAGAGCCGTGTAATTTTGTCATTTCGTCAGAAACCACAACATCACTCGGCGGGAGTTTGACGAAAAAAGTGAGCTTTATGAGAAAGAATTATTATCTAAGTAGTTTTCTATTGTTGGTTTTTACTACAGGATGTTCCTTGATTTTGGGTAACATCAAACCTACCGATGAGAAATCAAATGCTTACAGTTACCTCGACTTGTCTAGCAATAGCAGGTACTGGATTAAGACTCGAGAGGAGCTCAACTCATCAGGCCAAGATAAGACTGACCTTGATCAATCTGACGTCACTTTTAAGAGAAGATCAGGTAAAGCAACCATCTCGATCAACTCTGTTTGTAAGAAAACCTCGAAGAAGCCAGATCAGGGTGATTTAAAAAAATCAGCTCGTGAGCTACTTCTCGGTTTTAGCCAACTCGAGATTCTTTCTGAAAAACAAATTAAAGTTTCTCACCATGATGCCTACGAAATCACTGCACAAGGACTCATGAACCACTCATCACTCGTGATAAAGTTGGTTTTACTTGAAAAAAACTCTTGTAGCTACGACCTCATCTACATCAGTGAATCTCAGGAATTTAAAAAACATGAGACTGATTTTCAACGTTTCGTCTCCTCATTTGAGCTAAAATCCTGATTTTTGGGCTCTGGAGTGGTATTGAGTACGGTAAAGGAACTAATGCATGAACCTTTCTGAAGTAAGGCTTTTAGGTATCCCCGCAAGATTTGGTAGTAAGACACTCCATCTTTTAAAGTTTGCCGGTGGTTTTGGAAAGCTCTCTTTTCAGATTTTTAAGGAGCTTCTTACCCCTCCTTTTTACTTCAAGCTCACGCTTAAGCAGATTTTCGCCATCGGTAATGAGTCCCTTTTTCTGGTCGCTATCACGGCTCTTGCCACAGGATCAGTGATGGCCCTCCAATTTGGGTACGGCCTTGCCAAATTTGGAGGTAAGCTATACGTCCCGAAGATCGTTGCTCTGGCGATCTTAAGGGAAATGGGGCCTGTATTTACTAGTCTTCTGGTTGCGGGTCGGATTGGTTCGGGCATTGCATCTGAGGTAGGCTCAATGAAAGTCACTCAGCAAATTGATGCAATTCGGGCGCTGGGAACTAGTCCTATTAAACGAATCGTCATCCCACGAGTTCTTGCCTCAATCATTGCTCTACCGATTCTCACGCTCCTGGCTGATTATATTGGGCTCACTGGGGCTATGATCGTTTGCTCTTCTGAGCTTTCCATCAATTCTGAGTATTTTTTTTCCAAGTCCATAGAAACCCTCAGGCTTTATGATATTTTCACCGGATTAACCAAGGCCTTTGTTTTTGCCTTTTTCATCTCTGTAACTGCTTGTTGGAAAGGTCTAAATACGGAGGGAGGAACTCAGGGAGTGGGCCAAAGTACAACCTGGGTTGTCGTGGTATCGAGCATATTTATTATGATTAGTGATTTCTTTTTAACCAAGTTTTTCATATTAACAGTATATCCACACTATTAGAGATCAACGATGATGAATGAATCTCAGGAAATCGCCCTAGACGTCAAAAATCTTTACAAGTCCTTTGGAGATAAGGAGGTTCACAAAGGTGTGAGCTTTCAAGTCAGAAAGGGTGAAATCTTGGGCCTTTTTGGAGGATCAGGTACAGGAAAAAGCGTCATCTTGCGCTCTATCATTGGACTTGAGGAGCCTGACTCTGGAGAGATCATCTTCAACAATGAAAATATTGTTGGTCTACCTGAAAATGAATTCAATAAAGTCAGAACTCAGATTGGGTATGTTTTTCAAAATGGAGCTCTTTTTGACTCTCTTACTGTAGAGGAAAATCTTGCCTACCCTCTCCAGGAGCATACACAAATGAGCGAGCAAGATATTAAAGAGCGGGTCAACTCCATGCTGAGTTTGATAGATATGAAAGACACGAATCATCTCTATCCTAATGAATTATCAGGAGGAATGCAGAAACGTGCTGGTCTGGCCCGAGCTATTATTCTTCAACCCAAAATTATTCTTTTTGATGAACCCACAGCTGGACTAGACCCTGTCAATACGAAGAGATTACTTGAAAACATTAAAAAACTTAAATCTCAGGGTATCACTGGCATTTTTGTGACTCATGATATCCCGAGTGCTTTTGAAATTGCAGATCGAATTGCTATTCTCTATCAATCCAAAATTTATTATATTGATACTGTAGAAAATATTAAACGATCAAAAGATCCCCTTGTACAATCTTTTGTGAGTGGAGCTTTAGGAGAAAACAAGCATGTCTAAGCAGGCAGGTTCTGAAATCAAGGTGGGTCTGTTCGTAACATTTGGAACTCTCTTAATCATGGCAACCGTTCTCATCTTAGGTGACCAGCAGAGCTTATTTACTCGCAAAAGTAAATATACGGCTCACTTCAAGAATGTAGAGGGCCTAATTCAGGGAGCAAAAGTGGTACTTGGGGGAGTTTCAGTAGGTACGGTAGATCAAATCTCCTTGGATCAATTAAATAGGAACATTGTCGTTCAATTCAGCATCAATCAGGATGCCGGTCAGTGGCTAAGATCAAGTGCAACTCTAGAGATTGCTACCCAGGGTGTTTTAGGTGATAAGTTTCTCAACGTAGATGGAGGGAACATGAGTGACCCTATTCTTCCTCCAGGCTCAGATTTACCTCATAAACCATCAAAAGACCTCACTCAGTTTATCAACAAAGGGGATCAGCTCCTGATCTCACTGAATTCTATTGCCGTGAGCTTAGATATCATACTTAAACAATTTGAATCAGAAGGTAAAAGTAATACGATTTTTCAGGGACTAGCCCAAACTGCTAAAAACTTATCCCAAGCGTCAGACTCACTTAACCACGAACTTGCAGATCTTAAAGCAGGTAAGATCAGCTCTCATGTGAGTCAAATTGTTGAGAAGATTAATAATGGCACAGGAACGATTGGAGCACTCATTAATGATCCTGGCATTTATGATGAGATGAAAACTTTACTAGGCGGAGCAAACCGTAACCGAATGGTTCGTAATATTGTAAGACAAACTCTGCAGGACTCCCAGGAGAATGAAATACCCCCCCGGAAGCCCCAAACTAAAGAAGAACTTAAACACTAAGGCTCTTGTGCTTTGAACTGAACTGTTTGGAGATCAAAACCTTCCTCTTTTGTAGAGATCGACTTAATCATTCCACGCTTTCTAAGTTTCTCAACCAGAGTGGTGCGATTCATCTGGAGTAATTCACTCGCACGATTTTTATTCCCTTGAGTTCGAGCTAGAGCTTGATCCACCAGATGATTCTCAAAGGCACTCACAATGGCCTTCAAATCTACACCACTGTGAGGAAGTACCATACGAGGGAACTCCCACTCAGAGAGGGCACCTACGCCCTGAGGCCTACCCTCTGCGTACTTTTGAAAAATTCGGTGAGGAAGATCTCCCAAATCTACAGTTCCTTGACCCTTAAGAATAACCAGTCTCTCCATGAGATTCTCAAGCTCACGAATATTTCCAGGCCAATCATAAGCCATTAAAGCTTCTAGGATCTGTCCTGTCGGTGCTTCAACCGTATGTCCAGTGAGCTCATTGAACTGTTGAATAAAATGAGTCACCAACAAGGGAATATCTGTCTTTCTTTCACGCAAAGAGGGGATCTTCACTGGGATGACGTTAAGCCTGTAATAGAGATCCTCTCTAAATTCCTTTTTTTGAACTGCTTCATCCAAGTCACGATTGGTTGCAGCAATAATACGGACATCTAAGTCATAAGTCCTAGAAGAACCAACAGCCTCACACTGACGAGTTTGAAGTACTCGCAATAGCTTCACCTGCAGATGCAGAGGAATATCGCCTACTTCATCCAAAAACAGTGTGCCTCCTTGAGCAAGCTCAAAACGACCCTGCCGATTTTGAGTTGCACCCGTGAAGGCCCCTTTGACATGCCCAAAGAGCTCTGCCTCGAGCAATTCCGATGGAATTGCTCCACAATTAACAACCACCCAAGGTTTTGAAGAACGTGCAGAGTTTTCATGGATAGCACGAGCTACTAGCTCCTTGCCTGTGCCACTCTCACCTGTAATCAAAACTGTGCTGTCTGTTTGAGCAACTTTCTCAATGGTTTCAAAAATTTTCTGAATGGCTAAACTTTCTCCAACTAACGGAGACTGAAATGCGAGCATCAATGCTCCCTCCCCCTTCACCCTTCCTGAGTTAGCAAGACATAGAATAAAAACATCTACGCCCCATCAAAATTCTAGATATATATAAGGCTAAGCAAAGTTTGCCGATGTGTCAAAAGGATTTCTAATATTTAATTTGGAATAAATAATACCGATTTAAAATAAGATCGAAAAATTAACCTAAAAATGCTCTAACCCATTGATCTGAATTCAAATCTCCACGAAACCCCACCCACAAGAAAGCTGAACCCAAAAAGAAGGCACTCAGGATCCAGAAAAAATATTGAGCTGAGCTTCTTTGCCTACGAAAGAAAATACTCAGCTCAATACAGATTAATACTAGTGGAATAGCGATATAGGGATAAAGCCGAGCAATAAAAAAAATGGTATGCATGGGCACACAAACCCCTTCATATTACTCATGAGCAAACTCCCATGAGGGTATCCCTTTTAGTTTAGAGTAGATTTTTTAATTGCGAAACCTTATCCGTACGCTCCCAGGAAAATTCAGCATCAGCGCGCCCAAAATGCCCGTATGCGGCCGTTTTAGAATAGATAGGTCTCAGTAAGTCTAAAGATTCAATAATTCCAGCTGGTTTCAACTTGAAGATTTCTCGCACTGAGGATTCTATTTTGGATAGCTCAACCCTCTCTGTGCCGTAAGCATTCACCATTACACTGACTGGCTCAGCTACACCAATAGCGTAGGCAAGTTGAACTAAACAGCGATCTACAAGTCCTGCTGCAACAATATTCTTTGCAATGTACCTACCCATGTAACAAGCAGATCGATCTACCTTCGATGGATCCTTACCTGAGAAAGCACCACCCCCGTGAGCTCCATGCCCACCATAAGTATCTACAATGATTTTTCTTCCTGTTAGACCACAATCCCCCATAGGTCCACCTACAACAAATCGACCAGTGGGGTTGATATAAAACTTTGTCTTATTATCCAGGTATTGCGCAGGAATGGTCTTTTTGATGACTTCCTCAATCAGGGCTTCATAGATCTGTTGATGAGTCACTGTTTCATCGTGCTGAGAACTGATTACAACAGCATCAATGCGCTTAGGCTTCCCGTCCTCATATTCAACAGTGACCTGGGTCTTCCCGTCTGGTCTGAGCCAATCTAATGTTTTACTTTTTCGAGCCTCAGAGAGCTTTAAAGCCAGGCGATGAGAAAGATCAATAGACAGTGGCATCAGCTGTTCGGACTCCCGAACCGCATAACCAAACATGATGCCTTGATCTCCAGCACCTTGTTCTTTTTGATTGTGAATACCGTGACCCGCAGTCACACCTTGAGAAATGTCAGGGGATTGACGATCTAACGTCGTAATTACACCACAGGTTTGATAGTCAAACCCCTTTTCAGAAGAGTCGTAACCTATTTTTTTGATTGTCTGCCGAGCAATGTCAGCATAGTTAACCTGTGCATTTGTGGTCACTTCTCCAGCAATCACTACAAGGCCGGTAGTTACCAATGTTTCACAAGCAACTCTTGATTTTGGATCTTGGGTGAGGAGAGCATCTAATACAGAGTCAGAAACCTGATCTGCAATTTTATCCGGATGTCCTTCTGTAACTGATTCTGACGTAAAAAGATAACTTCGCTTCATAAGAGCTCCTATTTCCCAAAGTTAACCTCAAACTTAAAAAGTTGAGTGACGTCAAGCTATCAGAGACCCTTCAGCAAAATCAAGATTCAAAATGAATAGGAAATTTTGGGGTTGTTCCCTTGTTTTGTTCTTTTCGCTTACGAACTTTTCCTTTACGAGCTTTTCTGACTTTACGTGCAGTTTTAGTCTTCATCATGCGCGAGGGCATAGTTACCTCCAAAAAAAAATGAAGTTTCTTTTTAGCCTTGGCTGACCTAGAATGTCAACCAGATTACTGCTGCCTGAAGCCAAGATTACGCACCTTTTGCAACCTCATGGGACCGATTTTTCTTAAATCCTGAGCTTCCATACTCTCCAACATCAAATAACCCCTCGATCAAATTCACATAAACTCACGGCGCATTCATAGTTTCGTCAATGAAACTCAAAAAAAACAAACTCCTCGCAGCTCTTTTTTTGATCGATCTGGCTTAAAACTTGCCAATTGGCTGCTCATGATTTTTGTTCTTAGCATTTTTCTATTTTTTTATAGTAATTCAATTTACTCATCAGATTCTCATATTGAATTACCACCCATTATTCTGGGAGTTGGTGAGCAAAGAGTTCTGAAAGTACCCGAACTTAAAAACTACAGCCTGGGCAGCTCAGTCATCAGAGTCCTCCCCTTAAAAAGGGGGCATCGAGAGGACAAAGATCACTTAAAGGACACTCTCCTAATCAAAGGAATTAACGCCGGCTGGGGTGATCTATGGATCCTAAAAAAAGATGGAAGGTCTGAACATCGGAGTATCCGAGTTGAAAAAACATCTGAAAAAAATCGTAAGCTCAAACTCGAAAAAGCCCTCAGCGCTCTCAATGAAACGGAAGTTTATCTGACAGGTGATGGTGCACTCCTTAAAGGAGAAATTCGTGATCTAAATGAGCTCTTTCTCATATCTAAAATCTCAGAACAATTTCCCGGAGAAATCGAAAATGCAGTTCAAATCCAACCCGAACTCCTCGACGAGGGCAAGAGAAAACTGGAAGCCTTCATTCAAGAATCTCCCTATTCTCAACAAATCACCGTCGAGACTATTCATAATCGGATCTGGATCAAAGGAAAAATGGATGACCCAAAAATCCTCAAAAGCCTCAACCATCAACTAAAATCAATTTTTCCAGCTCTTCAGATTGACCTCTCAACCCACTCTAACGCCTCGCCTACCATTTATTTCAGAGTATTTCTCCTTGAACTAAAAACCAATCAATCTCAATCCTTAGGTTTGCAATGGCCACTCATTATACCCAAAGCACTCAAGGTGACTCAACAAGGAGTGCAAAGCCTTCAGGAAATGGATATTGCTCTTCATCAGCTCGAAAGCAATGGACTGGCAAAAATTCTCTCTAGCCCCGAATTAGTAGTCCGAGCTCCAGGAGAAGCCGAACTCTTTGCAGGCGGCAAACTTCCCTACACCACTCAAGGCCGATACACGAGTCAACTCCACTGGGAGCGTTTGGGCCTCACACTGAAACTCAAAGTTTCTGAGTCCTTCACCGAACGAGTGAGACTCGATATTCTCACCGAAGTGACCCACCTTGATCTCAAACTGGGAACAGAAAGAGCTCCTGGCGTACAAGTAAACCGAATGACTACACAGGTGGATGCTCAGTTTGGTGTACCCCTCCTCCTTTCAGGACTCCTTCAGGAACAAACCCGAGAGGAAATCTTAGGAGTCCCAGTTCTGAAAAATATTCCAATCTTAGGCCGACTCTTTCAATCCGAGGATTATCTGAATCAACGCTCTGAACTCGTTGCTATTCTTTACCCTTATATTCAGCCACCAGCCCCCCCTTTGAAATCGCTGAAAAATTCTATGCCTTTAAGAAAAATCCCAATTCCTGAATCATGGCTAAGCCCTGAACAAGAAAAAGCCCTCAAAGAATCTAAGGAGTACCCATGGAATGTCCTCGAATGACAGATTATCGTCCCGCCTGGATTGACCCACTGATCTTAAATCCAAACATTACAGATATTTGTATCAATGGTGAGAAAGCCATCTACATAGATCAAGGTATGGGTTTAGAGCCTTTGAACCCCTCATCTTCCCCTGCCTACAGCGAGTCAGAGATTAAGAAGTGGATCATTCATGAGCTATCCCTCATGGGAAAAACCTGGGATGCCAAGCACCCATTCATTGATGGCACCTTATCAAGCGGGCATAGAATCCACGTTGCATTCCCCCCGCTTTCGCAGCAAGGCATTCTCGTGTCACTCAGGAGACTTTCAAGTGTACAAACCCGGGAGATAGCAACATCGCGCTGGCAAGACTCCCCTCTTTACGAAAAACTTCAGTCTATAGTTCTTAGTGGCGACTCACTTTTGATTGCTGGAGCCACAGGAAGCGGAAAAACAACGCTTTTAAGTGACCTTTTGGGGATCATCCCACCGCATGAGAGAATCATAGCCCTTGAAGACACTCCTGAGATCATTCCACAGCATCCACACTTCATCAGCTTAGTCAGCCGACCTGCCAATGCTGATGGTTATGGAGAGGTCACACTGAGGATGCTACTTAAGCAGACTCTGCGCATGCGCCCTGATCGAATTCTACTCGGTGAATGTAGAGGAAGTGAGGTGCTTGAACTCCTTCAAGCTTTAAATACGGGGCATAAAGGTGCGATGGCAACCCTTCATGCAAACTCGCCTCGAGATGCACTGCGTCGAATAGAGCTGTTATGTTTACTCTCAGCAGGTAGTTCACTCTCCTCATCATGCATTCGAGAGCTGATCAGCCTAGGCATTCAATGGGTGGCTCAAGTTGAACGCACAGGGCCTTACAGAAGAGTGAGTGAACTTTATCGAGTAGAGGGTCGTGAAGGAGATACAATTCTAATGAGGCCAATGATAAAGTAAGGGGCTATGAGCAATTCGAGAAAAGCTTTTCACGAAATCTGGCAATTGAAATTGAATGAACCCCAATCTGGGTGTTCACTATGGCTGCGATTTTCGATCCTAAGGAGTCGCAATGGATTTCGAGAATTAGCTGAAGTTTCGGCAGTTTACTCCCAACGTGGAGCACAAAAAGAGATTAAACGGGCAGCACTCAAACAATCATTTGACTTGAGCCTTTTTAAATTTGAAGCACCCCACTCGATTCAGGTGGGCGAATCTTTTTTAAATCTCAATCATTGCCGAGGTTCCCTTCACTCAAAAGGACAAAGCTTGAGCTGGGATTTATCCTTGAACTCGTCTGAAACTTTAAGTTTTAATGCAGTTCCAGAATTACTCAATAAACTCACCTTTAATCATCAAAAAAGAACTACCCTTCAAGAAAACCTCACGGTAACTGGAAAACTGGTCGTTAACAATACACAAATTGAACTCTCCCATGCTGAAGGCTGCCTTTCATACATGGACCAACCTACACCACTACGAACAGAGGCTTGGGCACAATGTAACCTTTTTCAAACAGAGCAGGGTGAAAACGCAGACTTTATTTTTGAAGGATTTTCAACACAACCCAAACTGAGTTTTTTAAACCTTCCTAAAGTCTCATCATTCTATTTTAGATATCAAAAAAAAGAATATGTCTTTAACTTGCTTAAGAACTCCCTACTCCATAAATCAACCTGCCAACTCAGTAGCTGGGATTTTCAGGTAGATCAGGGAGAATTATCATTTAGAGGACAAATTAAGGCAGAACTTAAAGACTTTACTGGATTAACTTTTGAAACTATCAACGGATCTTTAATCTATAACTCAAACTCTCATCTCTCTGACATGAAAATTCTCGTTTACCGAAAAGGTAAACTTGAATCTACCTTTCTTTCTCTAGGGACAACGGGATTTGAAATTTCCTCTTCACAAAAGAATCCTTACGTACCCATTCTCTTGTGAGCATCATCTCATTTAAAAAGTTCTGCCCTTTCTGAGGAAACATCCATGGAAACCCTTCAATCAAGGAGGCTGCAATGAGCGTCCAAACTAGACCTTCGAGTAACATTCTTTCAAAGGACATGAAAAAGTCCTTCAAAGTTTTCTCTTAAGGTCAACCAGAACCCAGAGAACAAAAGAATGAGAAGAGCAGGAGTTACACAAACAAATAAAGGCTTAAGAGCTCTTGTTCCTAAGATGGATAACTCTCGATCAATTTGGATTTTTAAATTTTGCCTCAACGCTAATAAGGCCGACTCTACTCTCTCCGTGCAAGGCTTTCCTTCCATTAAACTCATTTGAATGGACTTTCTCATCACGATTCCTAATTGGAGAATTAAAAGCTCCGCCGGCGCATGAGGTTGAGAATAAACTTTGGGACTTTCCCAAATCGAATATCCCCAGGCTAAAACCAGCTCCTGTGCATCTGCTTGAATTGAATCACACGTTTTAATCCACGCTAGATCAGCGGGGGTGCCCACTCGTACAAGAGCCAAAAATCTTTCTCCCGCACAAAGAGCAGTCATGATCCAAATTCTTTTTTTTGGTTCTAACCCACCCCATCGGGCAGACTCTGCCAAGTTCAAAAGCCACACAGCGCCCACACCCATAACGATTAAAGAACCTGTGCAGCAAAAAAGCCAGAGTACTAGCTGTGAAGCTACCGCGGGCATCAGGAGATAAAGACCTATTCCTAGAACTGGAACTAAAAAAGCACATGATAGTGCCTGAACGTAGGCTAAAGATGATTTTGCTTGAGCATCCAAAAGAAAGTAACTCTGATCCTCAGCAAGCTCCCTCAATCTCCTCAATGTAGGCAGAAGCGAAGCACCCGAAGCTCGCAACTCCCCCACACAATCCATAAGAAGTTTTCCCCAGGGTTGAGCGAGACTTTCAAGCTGAGCCCACTGGTGAGCTTCAGGCACAAGACCTGAAACCAAAACCTCCTCTACTTCTCTTAAGCGATTCACCACGGATACGAGTAGAGCTCTCTGTTTTTTTTGTCGAAATAAAATCCCAACTTCCACGGGATTGAGTAAATAAAGTCTTTTCAAGCTCACAAAAAAACAAAACCAAGCTAAAATCCAGATCATCATAATAGTGATGATTCCATTCAGCAAGATTTAGGCCCACTGATCCGAGTGAATCTACAACACTTCTATTCTGATTCTGGAGAGCTAGACTGATTCTAGGACTTTGGCCAGTAACGTGATACTGGCACTTCTCCACCCACTGTTAGCTCAGGAACTCTCAGGGTGGGTTGAGCATCTGTAACAGGGGCTCCCTGACCGTCTTTTCCACAAGTACCCGTTGAAAAGCCCAAGTCATTCCCTAAGCGATCTACTTGCATCAAAACCTTGGGTCCATTGCCAACCAGAGTTGCTCCACGGATCGGCTGGGTCAACTTACCTTCATGAATCAAATAACCTTCGGTGACGGCAAATACAAAATCTCCCGTTACAGTATTGACTTGCCCTCCACCCATAGCTTTGACAAAGACTCCCCACTGAGTGTCTTTTAAAATAGCTTCTGGATCATCTTGACCAGGAGCAATATAGGTATTGGTCATCCTAACAATAGGCTTATGCCTGAAAGACTCTCGCCTTCCATTGCCCGTGGGCATCAGATCAAACTTCATCCCCGAGAGCCGATCTACCATGTAGTTCTTCAGAACTCCATTTTCAATAAGTGTGGTCTTTTGAGATGGAGTACCCTCATCATCAAATCGATAACTCCCGCGCTTTTTCTCCATCGTCCCATCATCGATCACAGAAATCAGAGGAGAGGCTACTTGTTGACCGAGTTTATTTTGATAGACGGATAGACCATGACAGGCAAGATCAGCTTCTAATCCATGCCCTACTGCCTCGTGAATCATCGTCCCTCCGGCCTGAGCAGAAATCACAACAGGCATAGTTCCTGAGGGAGCGGGTTCAGAATCAAGAAGTACCTGTACCCTTCGAGCAGCTTCTTGCGCAATACTGACTGGAGGGTTCTCCTCTAGAAACTCTAACCCTACAAAACCACCGTCACTTTCATAAGCACTTTCTACACGACCTTGCTTTTCACCCACCACCTGGCACACGAGCTGTAGATAGGTCTTTGTATCTGGCGCAATCACACCATCACTATTAGCAATTAAAATCTTCCGGAAAGAATCCAACCAAATTGAGCTCACTTGGAGGGCAGTGGGTAGAATAGCTTTTGCAGCCCCATCCATTTTTTTTAAAACCTCAATTTTTTGATCCAGAGGCAAAGATCTTGGAGATTTTGCAACTGCATAATCAGCAATAGATGAAACAGGCTGCTTGGCTATAGACCAATCACTGACGATCTTATGTGGTTTTTTTGACTGCGGAATTGCCATAGTCAGATCAGAAGCTAACTTAAGGAGCGCTTCCTCTGAGAGATCTGTGGAGTAACCATAGACTGACTTACCGTCAAAAATAATTCTTAAACCCACACCCTGATCTTTGCCATTCATCACCTTATCCACTCGATCTTGCTCAAAAAAAATACGAGTAGACTGAGTCTGCTCAAAAAAAAGCTCTGCTAAATTTCCTCCCCTACTCAATGCGCAGCTCAGCGTTTTTTCGATTAATTGAAGAGTGACGCCAAACTCTTGAAGTTCATTTTGAAATTGAGATTTCATAGATCATGTCCCCCAAACTTTTTAGCACTTCTTCAACCTCTTGAATCATATCTAGAGGTATACGAAGTTCTAAATCTCGAAATGCATCTCCTGGTTTAAAATCCAAGGTTGAGTAACTGCAGATTCCCTCATGAGACTCTAAGATGAAATAAACAAAAGCAGAATCCTCTTTTTTGACTCTAATGACTTTCTTAATCGAATGAACTGAACTTTTTTGCCTACTCACGATAAATCTCCAAAAACTCACATCCTAGACTTGATCAAATCTAGTATTACTCTTATCCTATGATTAAGTGTGGAACCAAAAAAAAAACTCACTCTAACCCCATTATTCAGCTTTTTCTTCCTTTTATCGAGCTGTAGCACAGCCCAAAAGGTCAGCCCTCCTGTAGAAGTCCAACCCGTTATTCAATCTACACAATTTCATCAAATAGATAAGCTCAATCAAAGAATTCAGGAGCTTGAAATCAAGATTCTTAGCCTCAATGATAAACTCGAAGCCAACCTCAAACAAAGAACCCCTGCACAAGCCTCACGTAAATCACCAATCAGGTCAACCCAATCTCAGGCTGGACCTCAGGATGAAGCAGGAGAACGATCTACACCCGTAAAAACAAAGAGTGATCCTGAATTTGGATTTTCCGATGACACGTCAATTCGATCTTACCGACAAGCCATGATTTATTTTCAAGCTAGAAAATTTCCAGAAGCAATCCTGGAGCTTACACAATTCCTCAGCAATTACCCTGATCATATTTTAGCTGGATCTGCTCAATACTTCTGTGGAGAATCCTACTATCAACAAAGGGAGTATAATCTTGCATTAAGGGAGTTTCAGAGTGTAATCAACTCTTATCCTCATTCTCAACACATTGCAGATACTCTCGTGAGAATCTCAGAAATCCAAAAACTTCAAAAAAATCTCGACCAATCTACTGGAGCAGCATCGCTTCTGAACTCGCTCTTTCCCCATTCTCCTGCTGCTACGGATCGAGAAAAAGACACTTCAACCCTTGTGATAACTCCCACAGTACCCGTTATCGGCCGCGAGAATCAAACCGAACCCAGTAAGGAAGTCCTAAGAAATGAAGATCACGGAACGTAATCCTCTTATTCTCACTACACTGGGGATATTACTCCTTTCTTCTCCCTGCGCTAGTTACGCAGCAAAAAAGGTCAAAATATCCGAAAAAGAGTGGAAAAAAGTTGTCACGCCACACATGAGCGAAACTTATCTCGTTGCCGATGGAGAAACACTTCAGAGTATTTCAAAAAAACTATTTGGGAAGGAAAAGTATTGGTCAAAAATATTAGAACTCAATCAATCCAGCATTGTAAACCCCAACAAACTTGACCCTGGAACTATTCTTGTTTTTTTTCAAACCCGAAATGAAAACACAAAAAAAATACGAGTTGAAAAAAAACCAACCAATAGACAACATACCCCCATAGATCCTCTTGATGACGACCCAAAACCCCGCTCTACAGAATGGAAAGAACTTCCTCATCAGGCATGGGAGTCTTCCCAAATATTAGACCTGACTCACGTAGATAAGCTTAACTTTGACCTAAGAAGCAAGACTAACGTAAGAAGATTAACTTCATATGATCCTCACTTTATTCCAGCTTCAGAAAAATTGCCACCTTTAGGCCGTATCATAGGCAGTCAAAATCCAGCCAGTTACTTCATGCTCACGGATTTGGTCTTCATTAAGGCCACTGAAAACATGAAGATAGGAGATACCTACGCAATCACGCAAGAACCTGTATGGGTTTCTAATGGAGTATTTTCAGCAGGGGGATACGCCTATTATATTTTAGGGAAGGTCAAGATTATTGGTGTGCAGGAAAATACCTACATCGGAACAATCATCGCTGAAAAACATTTAATTGGAAGAAATCATTTCCTCATTCCTGTGCCTCCAAGAGTTCCCGAGATGAAACCCATTCCTGGCCCAAAACCCCTCAAAGCATTAGTGCTTTTAAACCGTAAATACACTGCTGGATTTACTGCACAAAATCGAGAGATCTTCATAAATCGAGGAACTGAAGATGGGGTTCAGCCTGGCATGGTTTTTAGGGCATATTTTAATTCTGATCCCAATAACGATGGCAGCCTTGCAAGCTCTGAATTCATCATTAATGGAGATATCTTAGTCACTCAGGTCTCTGAAAGTTTTTCTACAGGCTTAGTTCTCTACAGTAGAAACATGATCAACCACGGATCAAAAATCGTCCTTCTCACTGACGTAAGCGATGTTGCAAAACACGCAGGATTTAGCCAAAAAGGCGGCGATGGCTTGGACGAAATCGACCTGCTTGATTCTCGTGATACTCCTGACAATAAGGAGGCTAGGGAGATCAAACAACTTGAAAACTGGAGAGGAAACCCGATTCCTTCTCAAGACCAAAAGAACATGCAAGAGATTTGGGAAAAAACAGCAGACGAGAGAGACTTGCCTGACCCAAGAGCCCTGAGATCACCTCTCCCTAACCCTGATCCATTGCCTTACTTGAAAGAAAAAAATCAATCTCCAGCACTGAAATCCTCAGTACCTGCAAATCGAATTCCAGAGAATCAGATCATGCGAGAGGAATTGAATACCTCAGACTCGGATCAATCGGATACTCCAGGCTCGGCCCCTGCAGCTCCTAATTCAGATGAAGATTCATCATTCAACTCAGCACCACCTATGATTTCTCCAGAACCCCCAGCTCCATTAGGGGCGGATCAGCAAAACGAGACTCCTCTATCAGGTCCTTCTCGAGAGATTAATAGCTTACCAAAAGTAAAGCCTAATCCGGCTGGCTCCTCAAGCCTTGCTCCTGGGCAAATGCCACTTGAGACGCCGGATTCAGGCCAGCTTCCTAAAATAATACCTACTCAAGCCTCCTCTGGCTCTGCGAATTTACCAATCAAAGAGCTTGATCCAGCACCTCCTATTGAGCCCACATCAGATGAAGGTCCGCTCCAACCGCCGACTTTACCAACTCTTCCTCCTGTATCATCTACAAAGGAAGACTTAAGCACACCTCCCTCCCCTCAACTGAAAAAATGAGAACTCTCCCTTTTTCTTACGAGAACTCACTTGAGGGATATGAGTTGTTTAGAGTAAATAGTGACAGATTGAACAAGTGGCCATGGAAGAACTCTCAGATACATAACTCCTAATCCCGTACATCTCATCAGAGATCCGGACATGATGCCCCTCTTAAAACCGACAAAATAAACTTCAGTTCTTGCAGAACCCTAGCCTCATGGAACCCATTGAAAATTTTGTTTTGAGACCCAACACTTTTCTTACCGGACATGAAATTTGGTCTATTGCCGAACCACCCCGTTGTCTTTATGCACATGGAAAGAGAAGTGCCCTGACTCTTCTCCAATACCTCCCTGAGCGAGGCTTAGCGGTAGTAGGAACAAGAGAACCACAGGAGAGAACCCAAGCTTTCTTAAAGTCTGAAATCAGAAAACTCTCTTCCTCTTCACTGATCATCCTTTCAGGACTGGCAAGAGGGATTGACGCCGTTGCTCACGAGGCTGCCCTGGATGCAGGACTTCCAACCATAGCAGTCATTGCAGCAGGCTTAACTCTTGAATACCCCAAGGAAACTTTCTTTCTTAGAAAACGAATCCTCGATGATGGAGGACTCATCATCTCTGAGTATCCTATTGGGACGCCTGCACGTAGAGAGAACTTTCTTCAACGAAACAGAATGATCGCAGGCTGGGCGAAGGCAACCTGGGTGGTAGAGGCCAAGCAAAGATCCGGTTCCCTCAATACAGCCCGCTGGGCAAGAGAGAATAACCGTACATGCATCACAGTGCCGTGTTTTCCGGAAAATCCTCTCTTAAAGGGTAATCAGATCCTCCTTGATCGAGATCATGCACTTGCTTACTGGGGTGTACATAGCCTCGGGGCAATCTGGCTTGATCTTGCTGCAGCAAAAAAATAGAGAATTTCCGGCACACAAAAATTGGATAGAAATCTTCTTACGCAAAGAGTCAGGGAATCTTTTTTTTGAACCAAAACCAGAATGAAATCCGATACTTTAACTCACTATCTCAAGCGCACTTCAGAGATAAAGTTGTAATGACTCTTGAAAAAACCAATTAAGTCCGACTATTGTAAGGCATGGCAAAAAAGGCTCTTGTAATTGTAGAATCACCGTCCAAGGCTAAGACGATCCAAAAATATCTAGGCAGGGAGTATATCGTAAAAGCCAGTGTAGGACATATTAAGGACCTACCCAAGAGCAAACTCGGAGTCGATCCCAAGAAGGGATTTGCGGCCGATTACCAAATCATTCCTACAAAAGTAAAAGTAATTGAGGAGCTTAAAAAGTTCTCCAAAGAAGTTCCGACCCTCTATTTGGCGACTGACCCTGACCGCGAGGGAGAGGCTATTGCTTGGCATATCCAAGAAGAGCTCAAAAGCCGGGGCAAGAAAATCCATCGAGTGCTGTTTAACGCCATCACCAAACCATCCGTTCTCGAAGCCATGAGCAAACCTCAGACCCTAAATGAGGACAAGTATCACGCTCAACAAGCTCGAAGAATATTAGATCGTCTCGTGGGCTATAAAATCAGCCCCCTTCTTTGGGATAAGGTTAAGCGGGGACTATCAGCAGGCAGAGTACAATCCGTAGCTCTTCGGCTGGTTGTTGATCGAGAAGCAGAGATTAAGGCTTTTAAGCCTGAAGAGTATTGGGAGATTGAAGCAACTTTTTCAAAGGATGGATTAGAGTTTCAGGCACAGTTTTTTAAGCTGAATGGAAAAAATCCAGAACTCGCTCATGAGGCTTCCGTCCAAGACCTTTTAAAAGCAATACAGGGAGCTCAATGGAAGATCGATGCTATTGAACAAAAGGAGCGCTCACGAAAACCCACCCCTCCGTTCATTACGAGTAAATTGCAACAAGAGGCTTCGAGAAAGCTGGGTTTTAGTGCCAAGAAAACCATGACCTTAGCACAGAGGCTTTATGAAGGGGTAGATCTTGGGGACCTCGGCACGCATGGTTTAATCACCTACATGAGAACAGACTCAGTACGTATTGAACCCATAGCTCTACAGTCCGTGCGTGAGTATATCGAGAAACAATATGGGCAGAAATACCTCCCATCTGAGCCAATCCTCTACAAGTCCAAAAAGTCTGCGCAAGAAGCCCACGAAGCCATTCGCCCTACATCTTTAGAGTACACTCCCGAAGTTGTACAACCCTCACTAGAGAGAGATGAGTACAGACTCTACCAATTGATTTGGAATCGTTTTGTGGCCTCTCAGATGAATCCAGCCATCTATGACCAAACCTCAGTGGATATTATAGCTCAGGATACTCAAGGCAACACTCATCAGTATCGAGCTACAGGATCTGTCATGAAGTTTCCAGGTTTTACTGCAGTTTACATGGAAGGATCAGAAGAAGGAGACAAACAAGAACAAGACTCTTCTGAAAAAGTTCTCAAACTGCCCCAACTCAAAGAAGGGGATCGAGTTGAGAACAAAAAAATGGATCCCTCTCAGCATTTCACTCAACCACCTCCTCGATACACTGATGCATCGCTCATTCGAGATCTTGAAGAAAAGGGTATTGGACGCCCGTCCACTTATGCCACTATTTTGTCTAACCTTCAGGATCGTGAATACGTTGAAAAACGAGAAGGCAGATACTACCCAAGCGAATTAGGCACAGTAGTGACTGAACTTTTAGTACATTCTTTTCCAGATATTTTAAATGCAGAGTTTACTGCTGAGATGGAAAACCAACTTGATAATATCGAAGAGGGTGAGGCAGACTGGAAAAAAACTCTGAGCAAATTCTGGAAGCCATTCGAAAAGACTCTAGAAACTGCAAAAAAACAAATGAAAAACATCAAACAACAAGAGGTACCAACAGACTTGTTGTGCGATAAGTGCCAGCACCCGTTCGTGATTAAATGGGGAAAATTAGGATCATTTCTGGCCTGTTCAAACTATCCTGAATGCAAGAACACCCAAGACTTTAAAAAAGATGATCAGGGAAAAATTCAAATCATCCCCAAAGAATTTACGGACAAAAAGTGTGAGAAGTGTCAGAAACCTCTCATCGTCAAAAGTGGGAAGTTCGGCAAGTTCCTCGCTTGCAGTGATTACCCCAACTGTAAATACACTCAGGCAATCACTCTAGGTATTCCATGTCCAGTTTGTAAGGAAGGAGAGATTGCTCAGAAAAAATCTCGATACGGGAGAATATTCTACAGTTGCAACCGATGGCCTAACTGTAATTTTGCGATCTGGGATAAACCTATTGAGAAACCGTGCCCACAGTGTCACTTCCCAATTCTCACAGAGAAAGTTACAAAAAAAGCAGGATTAATGCATAAGTGTAGCCAGAAGGAGTGTGGATTTATTGAGGTCATAGATCCACTCTACGGAAAAGCTCCTCAGGATGAAAAGGAAGCAAGCTAGAGACCAGCAGCTCATCTCAAGTAGATGAATAGGGCATTTGACTTTGAGTCTGCCTTGAATAAAAATGATTGGATGCTCTCACTCCCTACTGTAGAATCAACGTGTGAATCTACTCAGGAACAAGCTTGATCAAGAAAAAATTATTCTCTTTTTTATCCTATTTTTAGGAGCATTACTTAGCCTTTGTACCGCACTCCTCAGAAATGATTTAGTTTGGCCAGACGACCATTTTCAGGCACTTGAACCTGCATCACAGATCGTGTTCAATCGCGCACTCCTATCTTGGGAATGGGAGTCTGGGTATCGATCCTGGAGCCTACCCTTACTTTATGTCCCAGTTCTCTGGGTTTGCAAAATATTTGGAGTATCAGGCGGACTCTCTCCAATCTATGCAGCACGCGTATTCAATGTGTTTTTTTCAGTTTGGGGTCTTAAGAAGTTTTTAGAACTCCTGGAGTTACTTAAATTAGAATTTACCCCGAAGGCTCTCACACTCACTGCATTTGCTCTATGGCCAGCAATGCTTTTGTGGAGCACTACCTGCCTAGCCGATCATTGGGTCATGCTGGTTTGGATTATCATCACACCCACTCTCATCAAGTATGAACGGCGTGAGGACTTCTGGAGTTGGCTTAAGCTTGGATTACTTGCAGGCTTACCCATATTTTTTAAGTATCAACCTGCAATATTTTGTGTAGCGTTAGGGGCTCTATTCCTCTACAAAAAAAAATCTTTCCGAAAAGTCTTTTATTTCAGTCTAGGTATTCTCATCTATCCCCTAATTTTAGCAGTGATGGACCTGATCACGTACGATCGATTCGCCTCAGCCCTGATTGAACAACTCTCTGTAGGCGAAAGAACATCACGTTTTTATGGAGTTGCTCCTGCTTATGATTACATTTTTAAAATTACAGAAAACCTAGGCATAACTTTTTTCATGTGCTTGGGCTTATCACTCCTAATTCCTCTCTCTCTCTACAGAAAAGAGATGAGGACATGGATGAAAAATCGATCACTCATTCTATCATTTTTTGGGGTACCTCTGATCGTCTATCTCATGATTCATTGCTTCATCCCCCACAAGGAAACTCGCTTTATCTTACCTTTCATCCCCGCTCTTTTTGTACTTCTCGGGATAGGACTTGAGCTTTCTCAAAAGTGGCTCAGCACACAACTCAAAAACTTTGAAAGTTTTACCAAGATCAAACGCCTCATTGCTAATCCTATTGTTCTGATTCCGCTTCTTTCTATTTTGGGTGCAAACTCATTTTGGGTAACGCAAAACACACCCATTTATCTCTCCTCAGTTAATATTGCTAGATTAGAAGCTGAGGTCTACGCCCAGCAAAAAGAGGCGAGTTTCTCTCCTCAGTGCCTACTCCTACTCAATCACCACTGGTCATGGACAAGGGGTAAACTCATTCTCGGAGATGGAGTCACCCTCAATGAGTCGACTATAAATGACTACGCCCCTAGCACTACCCCATGCAAGTACACCATATTACCGTTGAGTTACCTTAATGATTTTCTAGTAAAAACGAGTCAATATGAATGGAGAATTGAAAAAACTGCTGAAAACCAATTTATTTTACTGGTACGCAAGCACTAGCCAGATACCCAATCACCTCACTGAATCAATGAGCTTCTGGTAGTGATACAAAACTAGAACCGAGCTTAAGAGAAAAGTACAATAAACGCAGGAAGATCTCTGATCTCACTCTCATAAAACCCACAGGACCAGAAGTCCTGAATTAAGCTGCTGGTTTGAGGACCGAACGACACTCCTGATCAATACTCTTAAACTCAAGATAATCTGAAACCTGCCTGGCCTGAATGACGCCGATCAGCTGGCCATCATGCTCAATAGGAAGAGCACCCTGGCCAGTTAACTCTGCAAATACATCTTCCAAAAGGGAATCCATAGTAAGACTCATCTCATACTGATCCATAATCGCTTTAACCTTAATTTGACTCCAGTACTGGACGGGCACCTGCCTGAGACGAAACACGCTCACAAGCGCAGGCCTACCAGTTATTGTACTTACAGGAAGTACCCTCATCTGATATTTGACAAACTCTCGCGCTGCATTGCTTAAAATCTCCTCCTCACTCAGCACAATAGTTCGATTACAAATATCTGCAACTCTCACTCCCTTAAGTAAAGCTTCATTTAAAGCTAATGACTCTTCAGCCGCAGCAGCAATGTAAACGAATACACCAATCATCATGAGCAGAAAGTTAAACCCTAGAAACCCAACTATACCAAAAACCCAAGCTAGCGCTTTTGCAGTTTTAACCGTATTCTTTAATGCGCGTTGCTTGCCTTGATAAATTTCTAATAAAGAGCGCAGTACTCTGCCACCATCCATGGGATAAGCAGGAATCAGATTGAAGATACCCAAGCTGAGATTAACCCGAGCTAACCAATAAGAGAAAAACACCAGACCTGGAAGACTGGACTTTTTCTGAACCGCATATAAACCAGCTGCAATAAGAAAACTCACCAAAGGTCCTACAATAGAGATTTTAAACTCTGAGAATCTTCTGTCTGGAATTTTTCCCATCTCAGAGACTCCGCCCAACATCATGAGCGTTACACTTTGTACTTTTACTCCTTGCCTCTGTGCCATCCACACATGTCCCAACTCATGAAGAACTATCGATGTACACAAAGAAAAGGAAAAGATTACACTCCAGAGAAATGCCCCACCCTGAATCAAGGTTAAGTCAACTCCTGATGCAGAAACAACCGAATGAAACTGACTCCCAGCAACAAGCATGACATAGAGCAAGAGAAAGACAAAAGAGAAGTGAACTTTAATATCCACTCCCCGAACTCTGGTCAGACTCCAACCACTCAATTGAGTACTCATCCCCCAAAGACCTTGCAACAGCTAGACCTAAACGGTAAAAAACAGAATCAATCTAGCCGCTTAAAGCACAAACGAGAAAAGCCTCTACCCTGAGGTCTGATGAATGAAGACGAGAGTCTTTCGAGAGAAGACGACTCAGACTTCTAAATCTCTTTTGAGTTTCTTTTTTCGATTACTTCTAGCTATTGCCAGCGCAATCAATCGATCCAAAAGCTCAGAATAGGAAACTCCAGAACACTCCCAGAGCTTAGGATACATACTGATAGAGGTAAAACCCGGGATTGTGTTCACTTCATTGAAGTAAAACTGACCTGTGCTCTTGTCTAAAAACAAATCCACACGGCTCATACCCTCACCATTCAACGCCTCAAAAGCTCGAGCCGCTAACTCTTTTCCTTCTGTGAGTTGAGCTTCAGTCAATGATGCCGGGATCATGAGATGCGCTCCATTTTCATCGAGATACTTCGCCTCGTAGGAGTAAAATTCGTGAGTGGGAGCAATCTCCCCCGGCGTACTCACGTGTGGAGGCTGCGAGGAGTCGAGATTCTCAAGAACAGCAAATTCAATTTCACGAGCAGAAACGGCTTTTTCGATTAAAACTTTATGATCAAACTGAAAGGCTTTTTCTAGACATGAATGAAGATCATCCAGAGTCTTCACCTTATAAACGCCAACACTGGAGCCTGAATTTGCAGGCTTCACAAAAACAGGAAATCCTAGTTCTTTCTCAACTCGTTGAGCCCACTGCTTTTGGGACTTCTCATAGGAGGCTTGCTTGACACACAGATAGGGAACAATCGGAAGTCCTGCCTCATGCACTAGGCGTTTAGCAAACTCTTTATCCATTCCTACGGCAGAAGCGAGGACTCCACACCCAACGTAAGGCAAATCCGTCAGCTCTAAAAACCCTTGAATGGTACCATCCTCAGAAAGAGTTCCATGCATGACGGGAAAAACTACATCCACCTGAGTGGACTTCTTTGACTCTAAAAAAATCAAATTTTGATCTGGAGAATTGATCTGAGACAGAAGCATCACTTCTGGGGCATCTTGATAGACGGGTAATGCACGCGCACTTCGCTCAATCAAACTCATGTCATTGAATAACCATCTCCCCTTCTTATCAATAGCAACCGCTAAAACCTCATACTTTTCGGGGTTGAGATTCCTCATCACCGATGCTGCTGAAACGAGAGAGACTTCATGCTCTCCTGAGCGCCCACCGTATAGAACCATCACTTTTAACTTAGCTGGATTTTTCATGCTGATACCTCTTTTGAAATAAGATAGTTGATTCGGATCCATTTTAAAAGTAAGGTCTAAGGAAGCATACAAGGAATCAATATGTCACATAATACAGGTTTAAGCTCCCAACTCTGGGACTCTAGTGATCTTTATAGAAACTCCGTGATGCAGCTCCAAGAAGCAGCTGACACCATGGGGCTTGACCCAAACATTGCCGAACGCCTTAAGGTTCCAAAAAGAGCCTTAATCGTTACGGTTCCAATCCGCTTGGATGATGGAAGAATTAAGTGTTTTGAGGGCTATCGAGTTCAGCACAACATGACTCTGGGACCCGGAAAAGGCGGTATCCGTTTCCATCCTGAAGTGAACCTCTCTGAGGTAGCTGGTCTTGCTATGCTCATGACCTTTAAATGTTCTCTCGTGGGTCTTCCTCTGGGTGGAGCCAAAGGGGGAATTCGTGTAGACCCAACCAAGCTCTCACGACAGGAAGCTCAGGCTTTAACACGCCGATATACAAGTGAAATCAACATGATTATCGGTCCAGATAAAGACATCCCTGCGCCAGACGTTGGAACAGATGCCCAACACATGGCTTGGATGATGGATACTTACTCTCAGGAAAAGGGGTTTGCAATTCCTGGCGTAGTCACGGGAAAGCCAATTGAAATTGGTGGATCCTTAGGTCGTGCTGAGAGTACCGGAAGAGGTGTTATTTATACCGTGCAGCACGCAGCCAATCACTTGAAAGCTACTGGCAGACCGGGCCCACGTATGGATGCAAGCACTACTGTGTCAGTCCACGGCTTTGGTAAGGTAGGCGCAGTTGCAGCACTTGAGATCTATCAACTTGGAACTAAGGTCATTGCAGTCAGTGATGTAAGCGGAGGCCTCTACAATAAGAATGGATTAAACATCCCTGAAGTGATTCAATACATGAACACTCACAGGACTTTAGTAGGGTATCCCGACGCTGAACTCATCACTAATGAAGATCTATTGGCATTGCCTGTAGATATACTCATCCCTGCAGCTATTGATGGTGTCATCACGGCTCAGAACGTCAGCAAAGTTCATGCAAAAATTATTGCAGAAGGCGCAAACGGTCCTATTACGACTGAAGCACTCAAAGACCTTGAGGAAAGAGGAACATTCATTATTCCAGACGTTCTTTGTAACGCCGGTGGTGTGATCGTTTCCTACTTTGAATGGGTACAAGGTATTCAAAACTTCTTTTGGAGTGAAAAAGAAGTGAATGCTAAGCTAGCTGAAGTCATGGAGAATGCATTTAAGCGCGTTGTAGACATTCAGGCACGTTATAAATGCGGAATGAAGACAGCAGCCCTGATTGCTGGAGTCGATCGCCTCAACAAGGCAATGTTACTCCGAGGATTGTTCCCATAAACTAATCCTCATCATAGACCGTAAGATAAATCACAAAACCGACTTTGGAACTTTAAAATTCAAAGTCGGTTTTTTTGTGCCCTTACACACCCCCTTTCATATCTAAAAATAAAAACCCCAGGGAATCCTTTAGAATCTCCCTGGGGCATTTAGGTTGAGGTCCACTTGTTCTTGAGTTTACTCTCTGATCTCGATTCTCACTTCCTCGTTTGAGATCGTGAGAGCCATACTCAATGAATAGACTTATCTCTTCATCCAGACAAACCTAGGTTCAGTTTATCGATTTCCATTATAATTTCCTTCCTCTAACCACTTCACAACTTTATCAAGTTTCTCTGGATAATCACCAAGACTACGAACCACATCTGCACCAGGACCAGGAGCGCCACGCGCCACATCAGCAGCGGCTGCCGCCATTCCTCCTCCTCCCGTTAACGCTTGAGTGATTTCTTGTCTCAGCTGATCCCGCTCAAGACTTAGGGGATTCAGACAGGTTCCTTTACTAAAGAGTACGTGATTCAGAGCCGCCTCCACTTTTCTATTCATATCAGCATCTAAAACTCCGCGGACAGCATCTAAAGCGGCTGCAGCAACACCTCCAAGAGGCGGGGCACCCAATGCACCCATACAAACAGCAGGAGCTGCTGCTGCAGCTACCCCTGCACCCGCACCACCGACAACTCCCCCTCCAAGAGGACCAGCGCAAGCACGTGGAGCCACCCTACGAATCTGATCCCTCACGTCATCTCCCGCAGGTGCAACAAGGGGATCAGTATTGAGTGTATTAAATCTCGCAACTTGTGCATCAAATTTCTCAACTGGGGACTTTGCAAACTCATCGTATTCTGGTCCTCGATGAGAGCCTGCGGGGTACTTTACACGATCCTCTGGATACTGATCTTGAAGCTTAGTCAAGAATTTCTTTAGCCTATCTTCCCTTGTAATCCTTCCAAGCAAATCCCTGAAATCAGCGTGAAAATCGCCAAACATCATGCGACGAGCCTGTGCCATCGAAGCGAGCGTATTGATATATCTAGACATTTGTTCTTTATACTCATCGGAAGTTGGATTTAAGGCCTTTGAAGGTGGACTTAACTGAATTGTATCGGCCGTAAAGTTTGGCTTAAATCCATGCTTCTCTAGCCATTCAGCAACATAGAACTCAGCGTAGTCATGAAGGCCATCATTACCAATTTTGGCTCTGTAATTTTTCCTATCCATACCCCTCTCAAAGTCATGATGGGGCAACAACGCACCAATAAAAGACCTCATAGAGTAATGACGAATTGCATGAATATTTGCTTCAAACTTTTTCACTGTCGCAGCTTGCAAATGAGAGGCCAAAGAGGAATTCATCCCATCCAAAGCACGATCGTGTTCAGTCAGCGCTGCATGATAAGCTCTCTCAGCATCATTAATAGCAGCCTCATCACGTGGTTCATTGTCTTTTAAAGCATCCAGTTCGCCATCCAACCGTTCAACCGCATCTCTCAATTTCTTTTCACGAACAAGATTTCCTGGCGTAAAATCTTTGTCATTTGCACCGAGAATCAAATCACGAATGATATCCGCTCTGGCCTCAGGCCCTAAATACATCTGCCTCCTCTCACAAACCTCAAGGAGATGCTCCTCCCACGGCCCTTCATGGCGTGGATTCATAAAGTTTGAGGTCACTGAAAATGGCATTGCAAACTCATCATCATGTTCAGGCTTTGCCATTTCAGGATCATATCTCTTAATCTCCTTAACTAACTCAGCAGCCTTCCTCAATCCATGGTGTCCATCAGATAAAGAGATCTCCCCTGATGGATCAATAATAATTGGACTCCCTCCTAATTTCTCTCTAATGGTATTATCGTAGTTAGCCTTGAGCTCTTTTGCATATTTTTTTCTGTTTGATCCATCTGAATCAATCCATTGAGTGACCGCTGCATTGAATAAATCGTAATGGCTTCCTTTAATTTTCTTCAAATTTTTGGACATCAAATCTAGATGAGAAGCCTTAATCTGCTTGAAATACTCTTCTCCTCCCTCTGCTGCTACAGGCCGTTTATCCGTCTTATCCTTGTTATCTATTCTGGGTGCCTTCTCATTTTTCAATAACCAGGCATCAAAAGGAAAATCTCTTACGGGATCCTTAAATCTCTCTGTACTTGCAGCCTCAACAGTTGAAACCAACATCTTCTCATCTTCTAGCGTCAAATCAGGAATACTAACACCTTTACTATTCTTCTTAGTCTTAGTCAGAAAAGAAACATCGCCAGCAAGAGCTCCTCTTTTCTTAGGACTTTTAGCGGCGTGAGGAGCAATACTCCCAGATCCTAGCATACCCTCGATTTCTGCCTTCAACCGCTTACGATCTTTAGCTGAAGTACTCTCATCCTTGAAGTCACGAATCAGAGCTTTGAGTTTAAAACTCTGTCTATCTTTGTACTTCCTCTTCAGCGCCATGATTTCGGTAGGATTTAAGCCAACAAGCTCACCACGAATTTCATCAAGAAACTGTCTACCCTCTGCTGATCTCGCCAGAACTGGGGACCTTAGATCGTTTTTTTCCTTCATGAAATCATAAGCCACCTTGTCACGTGTGGGCTTACGATGAAGATCTCTCAGCATCTCCTCAACATTAACTGTTCCCAAAGACTCTTGACTTGGTTTCAACTTATCGGGATGCAATCTAACATTACTCCCATCGGGAACATCTCTAAGGACAGTTGAGTGCATCTTGATCTTGCCACCCTCTTTGACTGGCTTTCCATCATCGCCAATCACCGCTACATCTACCTTGTAAATAGGGGCGCGGGATCTATCAGGAGGAGCAGCCCCATATGCCCTCAAAACTCCTATATGAAGGTGAATACTCAGTAATGCAGTAACAACTAAAACTGACCTCAAAACATATCGGAACTTACACTTTAGAGACATAACCTTCCCCTCATCAACATATTTTCAACTAAAAATAACTTGGAGTCTGCTGTTAACTTTATTCCTTTCAGTTTACCTTAGGTTTATTTAATAAATAGTGTGTCAATTTTAACGTTCAATTTTAACGTTCATAGACACGCATTGATTCAAATTAAATGTCGTTAATTGGACAGCATGAATTGTGAGATGCGTCCTCATTGACTCATAAAGTATCTCGGTAAATAGTTAACTTTAATAAGAATAAATATTCAACAAGGGATCTGTTATGAGCAATGAGGAAAAGTCTATTTATATCAACAGCCAGAGCGAATACTACACAGAGTTTGAATCTCGAATAGAAAAGAATTCCTTAATAACAGAGGTCTCAAAATTTTTAAAGGTCTCACGGGATCACGCTGTTCGCCTGCTCAATGGCAAGAGTGATCCCTAGAAAACTCACCCAGACCCAAAAGGTTCAATACACTCGCGTATTAAAGTGCGTATCTGATCGCTTGTTAAGAAAGGAGTTCTGGTCGCAAATGAAGACCATGCTCTGGGGCGATCATTTCTGAAGCCAAAGCTATTGCGCAGTGAGTGCCGGAGGAGCCCCCTTAGAGGTCATTAAGAAATATATCAAAGATCAAAACCGCCCTACCACATCGATAGGGATAGATACGTCAAAAGCTGCTCATGCCAGATGAAATACGCATCAGCTCCGCTGATGCTCACATTCATCCTCTTGTTAAAACAAGAGGGATTCTGCTTAAATTGGCCAAACATTCCAGATAGCTTCTTCATTGACTACAATGAGACTCTCGGGAAAATCAGGCTGAAGTCCGCCGAATCGACGAGTTCTTTCAAATACGCACGGATAACTTAATAACTTGGGTAGTAGTTTTTTTGGATGGAGTTTTTTTATCAGATGATGATGAATTTATCTAATTTAGTCTGATCTACAATAAAAGTAACTCACCCTCGAACAAGTCGATCTAGTTAACTTCACACACTAAACATAAAACTAAAATTCACCGACCTTATTCATCATACGAGGAACATTTAACCCAGGCAAAACAGGAGTTTCATCCCATACTTCATCTGAGATGATTCTAGTTCTGACATCTTTTAGGTTCTGACTTAAAAACTCAAGACTCGCAGAACTCGTGCACATTGGGAATGGACCATGGGAACCCTCTGAAACAAGAGTGCGGCACGCATTGATAATCGCCTCTAAGAATGCTGCTTTAATGCCATTTCCGCCGTTTCTCTGTTCATCGCAAACAACTGCTCCAGCGTATGCTTCAACAGTACTAGGACATTTTACGTGAGCAAACCCTAAGTATTGATCCCTTCCACGACTATGTGCTGCCTCGTGAAGGAGAGTTGAAACTCGAAACAGACTAAAAGCGAGAGGATCTATGTCATTTTTATTCTCGCCTCCTAGATATGAATCGGGATTAAAAAACTCATGCCCTGTTACTACAATCCCTACCGTTGGGGCCTTAATGTCAATCTTGTATACTCCATGATCATGAAGAAATACTGCACCTAAAGTGTAACTGAGGTGTTGAATAAAAGAAAACTTAGACAAACCTAAATGATACATCAGAAACTGATCAGCCACCGATGAATGAAAAGTCCCAGACTTACCTCTGGTCGAACCTAGTGCTACCATCGCGGAACCATTCTGTTGAGACAATCCACATGCACTCTCTTTATGTTTTGATTTACTCGCAATGTATATTCTTGATATATCAGTAAAAGATGATGGGTAGATAAAATGCACCCATCTTTCGAGCCACTCCAAAGTCTCTTTGGAGCTAGCATTCGAAGTGCCAGTAAGCTCTCTCAGCGTATCCGAATTAGCTTTCTCCAGAGGAAACTCGAGCAAGGCCTTAACATCATTTTTTAAAATCTTTAAATGCTCTACTTCATATAAGTCATCAACAAAAATTTTTCCTGAAATCTGGTGAGCATGAGTCACACCCGGACTTATAAGTATTGAATGCATTAGCAAAATAACAAACAGAACAACTTGGGACATTGTAGAACTTCCTCTCTACAGGTAAAGGGTTCTACCGGATCCCAGGAGTAATTACAAAATATTTATATCTTATTGTTGTTAAAGTTAGAGTCTTCAGTGAGACAGTCGATTTTCATGATGTTTAGTGTTTTAATTGCCTGACTATAATATACATCGTTCATAAAACCGCCCCTACTCATCCGCTACTTCTTACTCAAGAATGTAGTTCTTCACGGCCTCCATTTCAAACCCGACCAAAGATACAGCATACCCTATAGCCCAAAAGTGATCGCCTATAGAATCTCTCACTTTCCCTCTGTGCTGGCGTGCAATTACGATTGCACTCTTCCCCTTGATAAACCACATTACAGAAGCAACTGAGTATTTGGGAGGTATTTCAATACACATATGGACATGTTCTGGCATCAGGTGCCCCTCTACTATCCAACAATCCTTCTGCCGAGCTAATTCTTGGAAAACTTTACTAAGCTCTCTCTGGATACTCCCATATATGACGCTCTGTCGAAGTTTGAGGATAAAAACCAGATAATAAGAGCAGGACCATTTTGAATGCAATAAACGGCAATAAAGACTCATTAAGTCCTCTTTTGGAAAACCATCAAGGCACCGAAGACGTACTCTACTACAAGATCGCTCAAAGCTTTTTCAGGTCTCACCGGTCAAACCGGCAGTATACCTTTCAATATTTAATAATATAAACTTATTCAATAGATGAAAGATTATATATTCGGACTCATAGATTTAGAGTCTTCCGTCGCATCTGCCTCTGCAGGGATATCAAATAAGGCCCCTCCATCATCTAAGTAACGCGATGTAGCTAAGACGCGACTGAGTGCATCTTTGCCATGAAACTTAAGGAAATCGAGACTGGGCTTATGAAAGCACATAGGAAACTCAGACTGCCTTCCATCTTTCCTAATTGCCTTACAACTATCTAATGCGGCAGCAAGAAACGCTGCCTTAATCCCATTTCCACCATTGACACTAGGATCACAATGCAACTGTCCAGAATGATCTCCCATCCCATCAGGACACACCTCATGTGGGAACCCAGCATGGGCACCATGACCACGACTATGGGCTGCCTCATGAAATAAAGTAGCTAACCTAAACAAACTCAATGCCAAGGGATCAATCTCATTAGTCAAAACAGATGGACCACCAACAGGAGAAACAGGATCAGAAACAGGAGTAGGAGTAGGAGCAGCCTCAGGAGCAGGAGCACCAATACCAACTCCTGAGGCTGTTGCTATTGCCGACTCTGACTCAACAGAACCACCACCATCCATCCCAACTCTTGAAAAACCTCCTGCAGTTTCATAATGAACTGAATCAAAAAGGTCATCATACACCATTACAAACCCTACAGCTGGCGAAATCAAATTCACGTTAAAAACCAGTCCATCATGAACAAAAAGTGACTGAATAGAGTGTCTCCTATACTTCTCATAAATCTGATACTTGGACATACCCAAGTTCACCATGAGAAACTGGTCACTACCAGGGGACACCTCTCTTGGATAACTGTTCTCTAATTCAGACACTCGTTTCTGATCCTTCGACAAATCAAGTCCTGATGGAAATAAGCTAGAAGAAGTTGAGAATTGATTAAGCTGCCTCAAAAAATCAAACCAAACTTTTGTTCCACTCACATAGACCTGAGGATAGTTTGGAATATTTGCCATAGCTGATGCACTACTCTTAGATGGATCTAAATTCTCACTTGAAACAAGGGTTGAGTAACTATATTTCAATGACTTAGTATCCGTAATTACAGAAACAGATGCTGCCTCAACTGCCCTAATCTGTAATCTCTTTGACTGATCAAATGTAGAGGCATGAACAAGAAAATGCACCCAACTCTCAAGCCATGAAAGTAGACTTGCAGAATCTAATCTATTTAAATGAGTAATTCTCTTAAGTAATGGGTTCGCAGAATACTGCATAGGAAATGCTCTAAATCGCTGTATGTCGCTCTTTAAAATATTCAAATGTTCTTCTGGGAATAGATCATCTACAAAGATCCGATCAGTGAGCTTATTCGCATACAAATGCGATGAACTGACCACCAGACTCAAAACAACCCCGGCCCACTGATAAACTCTATAATTGAGTCGCATAAACCCTAACCCTCACACCAGGCAGAGTTCTATCACAAAATATCCTAGATATCCATTTATATTACTTATCTAATATTTATATAAATTTACTTAAACAAAAAAATGACAGAACTTTAAATCGCTGTATTTATTGCTTTTTCCACAATTAACTAGTGATACTAGAGTGATAATCTCTTGAGCATCTTTTACAAAAATCCAAAAATCAGTCGCCTAAACAGCACTCTTATTTAAACTAAACAAATAGAATACTTTCGATTACAATTACAACTATGACACCAGTATTTTTAAAGCTCTTTTTAAAAATACATATTGATTGAACTTTTTGTTGTTTAGAAAAATTAAAATTATTGATCACAGCTTTATAACTCTTGGTTTTAACATTATGCAAAGACAGTTATCTAATAAGATAATATTTCTCTGGGCTACTTTTTTTATTCTTTGTGCTACATGCTCCTTTTTCTATCCAAGAGACGAAATTTTTAAAAATTTTGAGGAGTTTTTTACCTACTACTGGATACTGGGGTTCTTCTCCCTGGTATTGATTTGCATTTTTCATACAAGGCATATTCTGATTGAATGGATTAAACCTCTTCTACCTCAGTCCCGTTGGGAGTGGGCCATATTTCTTGCGATTCAAGGCTTGTGCACCCTGGTAATACTAACTCATGTCGACCCTATGCTTGAAACTTATTACGATGAACCTGCCTATCTAGCCACAGCAAGGCAGATGTTCGATTCACACAGGGCCTTGGGTTGCAATGAAGGGGATTTCTGGGGCAATGGCCTTACATGCTGGAGTACATTCTTCAATGCTCATGCACATCTACCCTCCTTTCTCATCTCTTTAGCTTATTTATTCCTAGGAAACCAAATTGGAGCTGTATTTGTTTTAAATTATCTGCTTTTTTTGTTTACGGGGTGGCTAATTTTTATAATTAGCCGACGTCTCACCCTCGACTCAGGAACTAGTCTTATTGCAATGTTCACCTGGTTAACCTGGCCAATTGTCATTATCAGATCACTCTCAGGCGGCTCTGAAATTACAGCAAGCGTATCACAAATGTTTTGCTTACTTTTAACTCTATTTTATTTAGATCAAGGGAAGAACAAGACACCTGACAGTTCCAATCTCTGGATTGATGTTCTTTTTGGAACTACTTTGGGATTGTCTGGACAGGCTCGTTTGGACAGTCCTCTCTTTCTCGTAGTCATTGCCTTGCCGGCATTACTACAAGCAGGTCATCTAACTTACTTGTTTGGGTTTCTAAGCTTTATACCTTCTCTTGTTATGCGGCGTATATTAAAAGACTATACTGGAAACAGTAACGTGCTGCCCTATTTCGGATTCGAGAAATTCAGGACAAATTTTCCGGACAATCTTTCTTGGTTATTTGATTTTCAAGGACATCAGCGATATTCTCAACCTCTTATCATTATTTTTTCTCTATTAGGTACAATCCTTTTTTACACTCGCCTGAGGAAAGATAAGGACATTGGCATTCATGCATTCCCACTTACTCCTTTGCTCGGTTTATTTTTTTATTCATGCCTTCAAATGGTCAACTTTAAGGAATTAAGTGCGATCACTCGACTATCTGTAGTGCTCTTTTCTGCCTCATCAATTATGTTTGGACTTTTTATTTTCTATCTAGCTTCGCTAAAAAACCATTTGAGAAAACTTTTGACTTTTTGTGTCTCGTTTTTAATATTTTTATCTTTTTTATTGAATTTACCAATGCTCGCGTCTGGTGTACTCAGGGGTGATCAACCACCTAGATTGGAGGATCAGTTTATTATTTCTCAGCTTTCTATCATAGGAAAAAGAAGTGTCTTTTTTACTCCATATGGGGAGACTATTTTAAGTCATGGCTATTCAGCTTTTAGCTATTCACAGCTTCAAGCCATGGATAATGAGTCTCATAGCTGGTGGACACACATTAAAACTGAGTCTGAGGATAATATTTACTATATCAAGGGTTGGGAGTGTTACCTTGACCCGGGCGATACACGCTATATGCCATACGATAAACCTTGGGTTAAGGCTTGTGATGAGATTGAAAACAAATACCTTCTTCAAGAGAAGGCAAGAAGTCATACGCGAAATGGCTATGATATTGTGATGTATCAAATCAAGGGATTCAAAAAACACATTAAATAAGTGATATTCATTCAAATTCATTTACTCAGGTAGTGAACCATTGTACACAGTCTAACTCATCTAACTTTTAACACAAGAGCACGGTTCGAAGTCTCTTTCCTCTGCAAGAGGAAATTAAATTATTGAGATACTCTAGGCATTTTATCTCAGTATTTTTAGGCAAAAGAGATTCACTCGGGAGATGCTTTTCATCCTATTGAAACAAGTGATGGATTTATACTCTAGAAATATTTTGATATCGATTATAAGGTGCTTAGCTCACTCATCTATACTTCTTTTAATGCCGAGTTCTTTCATTTTGAGTTGTAAACCCTTGCGTGATAATCCAAGTTTTTCTGCAGTTCGAGTAACATTTCCTGAAGTTTCTTCCAAGGCCTTTTCAATGAGCTCTTTTTCTAAAGCCTGTGTTTGACGCCTTACGATCTGTTTCAAATTTGTAGAATTCTCATGACTCTCATTCTGAGAGTCTACTCCTCGTTGAGGAACCCCTGCTAATAACTCCTCAGGTAGATCATCCACACTTAATATGTTCTGCTCACACATCAGCACCATTCGCTCAATTACATTCTCAAGCTGGCGGATATTACCAGGCCACGCATAAGCTTTAAAGGCAGCTAATGTGTCCGGAGTAATTCCAAGAATCTCTCTTTTTAATTTCTCATTAAACTGAATCAAGAAGTACTTCACCAAAGCTTCAATATCTTCTTTTCGTTCGCGTAATGCAGGAAGACGCATAGGCACAACGTTGAGCCTATAAAATAGATCCTCCCTAAATCGACCTGCTTTTACTTCAGTTTCTAGATCCTTGTTCGTAGCAGTAATAATTCGGACATCCACCTTAATGCTAGTTACTCCACCCACCCGTTCAAACTCTTGCTCTTGCAGAATCCTCAAAAGCTTAACTTGCATCTCAAGAGGCATCTCAGCCACCTCATCAAGAAACAGCGTTCCCTCATGAGCAAGCTCAAAACGACCAGGCTTTGATGTCACCGCCCCAGTAAATGCTCCCCTTTCATACCCAAAAAGCTCACTTTCAATCAGAGTTGCCGGAATAGCGGCACAGTTAATCTTGATAAATGGCTTCTGAATACGACTCGATTGCCGGTGAATCTCATAGGCGACTAGTTCTTTTCCCGTTCCACTCTCACCCCAAATCAGTACGGTTGATGGGGAGTGAGCAATCTTTGAGATGACCTTAAAAATTTCCTCAATTTGAGGGCTACTTCCAATGATGGAGGAGATACTGACCTGCTGAGATGAAAGAGATTGAGAGGCTTCATTAGAATTCCCCTCTCCCTCTGAAAAACTCTGAGAGTCAGATACAGCTCTCGATCCCCCTACTCCTAAAGCGGACGTCAAATGAGCCTGAGGATTAACCAACAAAATAGGCTCTTTTTGTCTTTGTCTATACGTTGCCACAGCTTTTTTGACAACATTCAGGAGATCCGTTTGATCAAAAGGCTTTGTGATAAAATCAAAAGCTCCGTTCTTGAGAGCCTCTACTGCTGACTCAACTGTACCATACGCGGTAATCATCACCACTGGAAGCTGATTAAGATTCTTTCGGCAGTACTGAAGAATCTCCATACCTCCAGGACCTGGCATATAGAGATCTGTGATCACAAGATCAATATCCTCACTTGCAATTGCTTCAAGTGCCTCTGTACTACTATTGAAGGTGATTGCTTCAAACCCTGCTCTCTCGAGCATTGCCTGAATCACAACTGTAATATTTTTCTCATCATCTACGACTAGAACTCGACCTTGCACGCCAATTACTCCTTCAATAAAGGTAATACCACGAAAACTCGAGTAAAGCGCCCCTCTTCGCTCACGACATCAATTCTTCCCCGGAGGGCTTCAATCACTTTTTGACAAATGGATAAACCTAGCCCTGTGCCCTGAGGGGAGGTCGTAAAAAAGGGAATAAATAACTTCTCCAAATGCTCCCTTTTTATCCCTCTTCCATTGTCTTCCACAATAAGGACAGCCTCCTCAAGTGCTGAGCCACTCCATTGATCCACTCTGACTCGAATCAGGCCATCTATTCTTCCCTCTAGAGCTCTCACCGAGTTTTGAATCAAGTTGATCAAAACTTGCTGAATCTGCTCCAAGTCTCCCTGAACCAATACAGGATGCCGAGCGGCAATAAACTCCAAAACAATTTTCTCAGGAAGTCCCGGTCTAAGCTTCACAATAGATTTTTCAATCAAAGCATTTAAATCCACTCTGACCACCGCAGTAGATCTTGATTTGGAGTAATCTAAAAACTGAGAAACGACGCGATTGAGACGATCTACCTCCTCGATAATAACCTTAACAAATTGAGTATCTGCTCTACTTTCTGAGGCATCTAGGAGCTGTGCAGCACCTCGAATAGCTCCAAGGGGATTTCTAATTTCATGAGCAAGTCCTGCTGCCATCTCGCCCAACACTGCTAATCGTTCTTTCTCTCTCTGCCGTGCAAAAATCTCCATATTACGCATAGACTGTGCGGAATGCTCAAAAAAAGGATAGATAATGGGTAAAAGCCCCCAGTTATTACCCCAGGGCTCTGGAGGTGCAGAAACATCAAGCGCCAGAAATCCAAGAACTTTTCTAGAATCAATGAGTGGAATAAGCAGATTTGCGTCCAAAGCTTTAAGCGCCTCGATTAAACTTCGAAAATATGCTCTTTGACTGCGACTTGCTGATCGATCCATCTCGCTTTCAAGAATCTGATCCAGAACAATCGGGAGCCTACCTCTCTTCGAAAGCCCTTCACAGTATTGAATTAAAGAGTGATTAGATAAAACCTCTGAACTTTGTCCCTTTGTAGCTTTGCCCATGGTTCTAATCCGATGAAGCTTTGTTCCATCGTGCATGAGAATAAAGAGAGCAGCCTTCTCAGGTCGCAGCACTTGCTCAATAACAGATGCTAAGCAATTCCATAAAAGATGAATATCTACTGCAAGAGTAAGCCTTCTATGGGCCTCTCTGAGCACTTGTTGAAGCTTTTGATGCTTCTGGGTGAGTAATCTCTCTGTAAAGTATCCCACTAAACCCCTGAGCGGATCAAGCAATACTAAAATGAGAAAGGATGCAATAAAAGAGTTTAAGAAAAAAAGTGCAGGACTGTTGTGAATCCAAGCAACAAGGAGAGAATATACAATCGTTAGAGTGAAGGCTACAACCAAGAGTACCAAAAACCGAGAAAATAGGGCACTAATATTCAGCAGCCTTTGCTGAGTGATCGCTTGACTGAGGAAAAACAAGTAAACAGTTAAACTCAGATTACCGAGAGCGGGTAAGCCCTTACCTAGGCCTGGAATATGATCCATGAGAGAAGTCCCGAGAACTACAAGGGCGCCAAGAAAAATCCACTGTTTTCTGCCAATACCTACTGTGGCTTGTTTGGGAAGCTGATTAAAGCCCAGAATGGACCTCCACTCCAAACTCATGAGCCACAGGATTTGAATAAAAATAAGAACAGGAGAAAAGTAAGAAATCTCAAGAATCCAATGGTAACTCTCTAAACCTGCACCTAGAGCAACTGTTAAGACCAACCAAATAACTGCGCTCAGCTGAAACAAAAATTCACTGAAGCGATCTCGAATCCTCATTAATACACGAATAAACCAGAGTGAAACAGGTGCTAAAAGTACATTAAAGAGGAGATGAAATCGATACGCTCCCGACCCGGGCCACACTTTCTCTAGGAAAAAACACATACTCCAAGCAGACACAACTGTCGTAACCACTGAGAAAGATAAAAAAAGTTTATTACGAACATTTTTAGAGAGAACAGAAAATCCGAGTGCAAAACTCACTAATGACACCAATAGGGCCGATTGACCTAAAATATCCATATCATGAAGATTAGCTCAGATTCTATGGAAGTGCTAGATGGGGTTACTCTTGCAGTTTACAACGAGGAGATCTATGTTAAAGAGGTCTTACTCATCTAGCTTCACTAGTTCTCGTTAAAGCTAAGTGACGTACCTGCAGATCCTGCTCCAGAAATATACCTTATTTTTATCTGAGTTGATCTGGATCAAACCCAAGTCACTATGACCAAAATTCTTATTATTAAATAAAGAATAGACTTTAACCTATATATTTTCATTCGAAATTAAAAGACTGAGACAATTCTACCTCTAGCCTTAAATTAGGCTCAAGCGCTTATAGAGAAATGCCGAAGAGCTCCTTAGAATGCAAAGACAATCTGATTCTAAGAAATATCTGATCAATCCCTTTGAAATCCTTGTCTTTTTTTCTTCTCTGTCCATTTTTTTGGGATCTCTCTACTCTTATTTGATGAGTGAAAAAACATTTCCATCACACTCTTTACTGAGCATACAATCAAGACCCACTTCGGAGGGAAGAAAAGTAGCCTCAGCAAGTGCACTCTTCAAAACACTGGAATTTCCATGTTTTAAGCCTGAAGACGTCATCACGGAAGTTAAAAAAGTACGTATCGTAGGACACATCTGCAGCATGAATAAAGAATTAGCGGATCCATCACAGCTCATTTCATCAAAAATCATCAACTTAACTCATCTTTTTGAAGCAACGGTATTTGTCCAAACAGACTCTCGTGAGTTTTCAACAGATTACATCCCTCTAAATCCGGGAGAGAACACAATCCATATTGAGTTTTTATTCTATAATACTCCACCATTCTCTGCAGACTGGAAAATTAAATACATTCCCCAGAACATCTCAGAACTCACACAAGACACTCATAATCTCAAGAAACATGCCTCTGCATCGCTACCCGAGGCAGTGTCTCAACACGAATAATGAATGACTCGAAAATTACACTGAGTTCACTCAACCAATCGACATATAAGAGGCGCACGTTTCTAAAACCCTATCATCGCTCAGCGGGTCGTTCTCCTGATAGATGCAACTCTACCCAGGAGCGAAACTTCTTATGTTCTTCCTCTAATTTTTCATAGGCAAGCTTCAGATGAGTCACTCCCTCTGGGACATGTGAACCCTGCATCAATCGCTCCCTTGCAACTTGTGCCGCTCTTCTCACCCTTCCATCTGAATCTTTTTGTCTGATTTTCTCCATGAGGGGTATTGCATCACTTACTGAAGAGTCTTCAAGCGAACTGACAAGTTGCATTCTTAATCTGAAAAAATCCTCCTCCACAAGAAGAGAGAATGTACCCAAAATTCTGTCCTTCACAGCGGGTACAGAAGACTTTAGGACCTTACCCAAAGTACGTACTGCAGCAAGGCGCGCATCCATAGGATGACCTCGCTTAGTCCACTCAATTAAGCACGCCAAAACATGTGGGGATCTTCCCTCACCCAAAGCAGGAATTTCACCTAAGGCACGCAAGACAGCACTACGAATCACCTCTCGGTAACTCCGCTGCCCAAGCTTCTCTTGGAGAAACTTCATCATGCTATGAGTCTGATCCACCTCAATGAAAGTATCCGCTCGACACTGAGAGCAAACCCACGCCAATATTGCCTCTGCCTCAACAAAATAGCTCTCATCAGATTGAGCGACTTTAAGTAACGCCTCACTCACTTGTCGATTCTTGAAGGATCCCAGTGCCTGTACGACTGCCCGACGTGCCTTAGGATGCTTAACGCTAAGCGCTTGGAGCAAACCCTGGCACGCAGATTCAGTCTTTATTTCAGATAAGATTTTTGCACACTCAAGCTGAACTCCCCAGAAGGGATCATTCTGGGCACTCCAAGCAATCGCTTGAGTAATCTCAGCGTCTACCACTTTTCCCAATTCTTGAGCAGCCTCAATCCTTCCCATGCAATCAGGATCATTCTTCAGTTGATAAAAAAGTAGCTCCTTCGATCTAGGGAACTTCAGAGTCTTTGGAATATTAAATCCAGGATCAAACCTCACCATGAGTGGCTGACTTGGAAGCGAGAGAAAGCACCTTTCTCTCAACTCCCCCAGATCAACCTGATGCGATACAACAGAACCATTACTGAGGGTCATCTCCAATACTACAGGCAAATGAAAGAGGGGCGTTGTCACCCCATTTTGAGTCAAGGAGGAGGCTCCTTCAGTTTGCTTTTGTTCGATGACCCATTCCGCTAACTTTCGATCATCATGCCATTGATAACTCACTTCAAACTCAGGATATCCTCCACTAAAAACCCACTCATCAAAGAAACGCCGCATATTGCGACCAGTCACATCCTCAATAGCCCGAATGAGATCAATAGTCTCAACACTTCCACCACGATGGCGATTCAGATATAAACTGATGGACTTCCAAAAAAGCTCGTCACCGAGTAGGCTTCTCATGAGGTGAATCACTAAGCCCCCTTTTTGATAAAGATGAGCATCAAATAAATCAATGGGTTCAATGTAGGTATTACAAACAATAGGCCTACGATACTTTTCCTGATCTTCGGCAAGATGTTCTTTTAAATCTTGGTAAGAATAATAACGAGCCTCATCTTGGCCACCGCCTAAACCTTGATGATTCTCGACCCAAACACGCTCCATAAAGGTAGCAAAACCTTCATTGAGCCAGCCATGAGACCAATCCCTGCAAGTCACTAGATTTCCAAACCATTGATGTGCAAGCTCGTGAGCAACAAGCGGATCACTTGAAAAATCAAGATGTGCTCTTTGATCATGAAGAGTCTGATCGGTCTGCGTTGTTGATGAAGTATTCTCCATCCCACCAAAAATAAAATCCTGTACAGCAACCTGGCTGTACTTCTCAAAGGGATAAGCGACTCCTGTTTTAGATTCAAAAACCTCAATCATTCGTGGGGTATGTCCGAATGCCCGCCTCCCATCATCTTCCCGTCCAGGCGCAACAAAATACTGTACGGGCAACCCGTGTGGACCGACATCCTCCCAATACGATAGCTCAGCAACAACTAAGGTAATCAAATAAGTCACATGAGGAGCAGAAAGCGAGAAATGAAAGCGTACCCACTCGCCTTGATTTTGCTCACTTAAAAGCTTCCCATTAGATAAAGCCGTAAAACCGGAGGGAACGGTTGCTATCACTTCTGAGGTTGCTTTTTGATTGGGATAATCAAGAGTTGGAAACCAATAACGACTGTCCTCATCTTGGCCTTGGGTCCATACCTGATGAGGTTTACTTGGATAATGAGAATCAGGCCCTGTGAAGTAGATTCCCCTCACAGGGCTTTGAACTGAATAACGAACGGCAACCTCAAAAACCATACCCACAGCGGGAGATTCATTGAAATGAATGATGAGCTGAAGATCATTGACCTTAAAAGTCGTGTTTTTTTGATCAAGTTGAACCTCCTCAATATTCAATCCTACTTGATCCAGTCGAAGTTGTTTCTGATGAGGGGCAATCACTCTCACTTTTTGAATAGCCCAGCCTGATAGCCATCTATTTTCTGGATCGACCTTGAGATCTAAGCATATATGTTCGATCTTAAAAGGCCGATCAGGAGCATAATGAGGCTTCGCGCCTATCAGAGCAAAGGACTGCCTTCCCGAAGAAAATTGACCGTGCTGTTCAAAACGTTGACAACTTCGACACACTTCCTGACGATAAATCATCCTCAACCCCCCTTATCTTTACTCTGAAGAAGCATCTGAATATGCAGAGTCTCCACTCGCCGCAGAAAATACGGAAGCTACCTCTTCATCTTCTTCAATTAAATCGTCCTCTGCTAATTCTGCTCGAAGTGCCTCGAGCTCTTCAAGTTCTTCCGCAGTTAATTCTGCCAATAAAACCTCGCTTGCCATGCGTCTCAACTCAGCTTGTGAAAACGAAAGACGAACAGGATCCATATGCCCTAGTCTCTTTAAATCACGATCCTTTTTTGGTCTAATATGATCATAGCGAGGCACATGTTTTTGCACCCACCAGCGTTTATGAAAGGCTTTTTTTTCAAGCTTTTTATTAAACTCATGCTTATTCAGCTGCTTGAGTGCGGCACCTTCCTCAGTACTTCCATCCGCATATAAATGCATCATCGCAGGAATAATGAGAGAATCTAAAAGACTGATCTCTTCACGTAAAGCCTCTGCCCAAAGCTCTACCTGAGCCTCATGCAGTCCGCTTTCGTTTTTACCTAATAACTTAAGAAGCTTCTCATCAAGCGACTTCCAAGTCGCTAAAAAGCCCTCCGAGTATTCTGACTTAAGGCCTACTTCATGAAAACACTCCGAAGATAGACTGTATTTTCCTGAGCTTACTAAACTCTTACACGGAATCTCAGGGTGATCTTCAGATAGCTGACGAATCAGTTTTGCATATTTTCTCTGACCCTTAAGCCACTCAACTTGAAGGCGATGATTTGAAAACAAGCGTTGATCATGGCTCTTGAAATCAATTTTCTCAATACTCTGAGCTAAACCAACACTAGATAGAAGGAAGGAGAACAAACTTAGAAGGACTAATTTCTTTTGATGCATAATCTACTACTTTCTGTAATAAACCACATCCATAGCATCACCCAGGAGTGATGCAAGTCATTTTTAGTGATCTTCTCTAAATCAGATTGTCCTAACTCTCAGCTTTACACTATGAATGGGAAGCTTTTCACGAATGAAAATCTTTTCAAATAAGGTGACTTCGGGGAAGCTTAGGCTCTCTGGATCGGGGTGATTCTGATGTAGATCAAAAGAGCATTCCAGAACTTCCCATTCAGATTTACATTTTTCAAGGGCTTCCCTCATCCAGTCAAAATATCCCCTATGGTCAGTCTTGATATGAAAAATGCCATCTGGTTTCATGAGCTTTTGAAGTTCCTTCAAGCTTCGCTCGGTAATATATCTATGCTTCCAATGAGCTTTCTTAGGCCATGGATCTGGAAAGAATAAATAGAGCCGATCTATTTCCTGAGGCCCAAACATGTATTGCACTCTTTCAGAATGAGCTCGAAAAAACATCAGATTGGAGAGCTTTCTTTTTTGTGCCTTCTCTGCCGCTTTATGAATAGCTTTAAACTTCCAATCAACTCCTATGTAGAAATCTTTAGGATTCTGATTTGCCCACTCTACAATCACATGTCCAGCATTGCAGCCCAACTCAACATGAAGCAATGCATCTGAAGAGCTCTCATCAAGCTTTTCAGTTTTTTGAAATTCGCTCTTCCAACTTCCTGGATGCTTCTCCGTGTCTTGATCACAGAGGACTCTCCCTTGAAAACCCTTGAGCTTCTCCGAATAAGGGTTTTTTGCTCGAGGATATCTATAATCGGGATGAAAAATGGGAAGCTGAAATGCTGACTTTGTCACAAAATAAATTCTCTTCGTTCAATGTTTTAATTTAAAGCTCAGTCGTTCACAATCACCAGAGTCTAATCTAGGGAGTAGAGTCTACCAAAAATACTTATTCGCTACCTCTAGTGTGTCAGAAGATATCCATCAAAACTTTCTGATGCAAGCGAGGATTGCCTACCTGAGAGACTCCCCCCTTTTTTTTCAGATGACTTACACCTCAATCATCCTCATACAAACTTGAAGGAAATCTACTAAATTAGTGATGAACTACCTTCGTTTGCTACTCTCACTGCCTAATCAAGAGCAGACTATAGATATCCATCCTAGTTTTTTAATGCGAAGCCAGCTGATAAAATGTATTTTTTTGAACTTAAACTTTCACAGTCTTTTATTTAACTTGAAAAAAATGGGAAGAAAACTGTTTTTTAGGATTACGTCTTGGTCTACAGCTAGAAAATATGGCTGATATTGAGTCAGGAAACTGTCCAAACCCTGATCCTACTCCTAAAAAAAACTAGTTTTTAGACTTGTGACATAAAAAGAGCGGGAACCTCACTTCCGTAGGGTTCCCGCTTAAGATCTGCGACTCCCTGCCCACTAGTACAGTAATCTAATGAGTTCTAAGCCGACTGAGATTAACCATTTAACAGCTTCAAAGCCAGAGCTGGAACCTGGTTTGATTGAGAGAGAACCGCAACACTGGCTTGACTTAGAATACTATTTTTCATGAGCTGACCCGACTCTTCTGCCATATCTGTATCTCGAATACGGCTATTCGCAGCCTCCAAATTTTCACGGTAAATATTGAGATTAGCAATTGTGGATTGAATTCGATTTTGAAATGCCCCCAATGTTGCTCTATTTTCACTCACTCGCCGTATAGCCTGATCGATCATTTCCAAATTCATTTGTGCATTTGCCTTAGATTCAACAGACACTCCATCTATACCTAGAGCTGACGCACTAGTAGTGAGAGTTCCAGTGTCTAGAACTAAACGGTCATTGAGCGGATTATTATGCGATCCCACTTGAACTTCAAAGAATGGGGCAGAACCATCTAAAAGCTTCATTCCGACATACTCAGTAGTATTTGCTATACGATCGACTTCACTTTTGAGTTGTCTAACTTCTTTATCAATAAAAGATCTCTCTGCATCACTGATCGTGTCTGAAGCGGCTTGAATTGAGAGCTCTCTCAAGCGAACAAGCATATTACCCACTTCGTTCATGCCGCCTTCGGCGACTTGAACCAAACTGATCCCATCGTTTGCATTTCGATTCGCCTGCCTTAAGCTTCTGACATCTGCTTTAAGCTTTTCGCTAATAGCTAAACCAGCCGCATCATCTCCTGCACGATTAATTCGTGACCCAGATGCCAAATGCTCCAGACTATTTCTCAAATTTTCATTATTAATGCCCATATGTCTTTGAGCAGCCAACGCTTGAATATTTGTATTAATTCGCAGACCCATTTTCTTATCCTCCTCGTATTTTAAACATTTACATTCCTCCTTGAGTGAGTAGGTGCTGGTATTCCGTTCCTAACCTACATTCTTCTGATCGGAGAAAATCTTGCCTGCTTAATAAAAAAAGAGGATTGAACTGAAAATAATACTAGACAATTTTAGTATTTTTTTGTCTTTTTTGAATCAGGAATTATTCAAAACCTTAATCTCTGTCCAAGCCCGATCCCAGAAGGCAGTAGCATCGCCCAAATCTTTTACCATCTCACAACGAATTAAGACGGATTGAGGAGGAAACAACATTGAGCTATTTTGCATATTTTTTGGCAGCATACCAAACACTGCTCGATGAGTTGGAGCAACCCAAAACTTTTTCACAACCGCTAAGCTAGATGACGGCTCAAGTAAAAAATTGAGAAGCTCATGAGCCTCCTTCACGTGCTTAGCTCTTGAGGGAATGGCAATGTTATCCATCCACAATGAGGTCCCCTCGTCAGGAATTATATATTCAATGAAATCACCTTTTCGTTCTCTCGCCTGAAGAGCATCTGTCATGTAGATTTGAGCCACAGGTATTTCGCCAGTCTCGAGAAGCATCATGGGCTCAGAAGAAAATGCCTTCAGTCGTGTACGGACTTTAAATAATAATTCCTTAGCCTGGGTCACTTGATTGAGATCAGTTGTATTTAAGCTATAACCCAATGATTTGAGCGCAGCACCCATCACTTCTCTTGAATCATCCAAGAGTGAAAACTTCCCAGCCAGTTCTGGCTTTTCAAATAAATCCTTCCAAGATTTGATCTTTCCCTTAAAGATCTTTCTATTAATACCAATCCCCGTAGTACCCCAGTCGTATGGCACTGAGTATTTGTTCTCTGGATCAAACTCTTTTTTTAGGTATTTAGAATCAATCTGGTTAAAATTTGTAATTTGATTTCGATCCAGCTCACGAAGTAAACCGAGCTTCGACATCGTAAAAACCATGTAGTCTGAAGGAATAATTACATCGTATTCAGAAGCACCCGTTTGAAGCTTAGCCAAAAGCTCCTCATTAGATGAAAAATGAGATATTTGAACGTGAATGCCAGTTTTCTGCTCAAAACTCTTTAACAGATCTTCTGAAAGGTAATTAGACCAACTCGCAACATTAACCACTCGCTCAGCGTTCCGCAACTTCTGCGAGGTTGCTTGTTGCGAAGTACATCCCAACCCCAAAATAAAACAGGCCATTAGACCAACAGACTTTAGAGTGAAGTTCATTCTTTTTGCATTAAGGCATGTATCTAAAATTTACAAACACTTTCTTTCCAGGTGCAACTTGAACTAACTTCTCTGCTAAGGGTGCCGCCCCTTGGGGAAGGAGCTGAATCCGATGTAAACCCGGATCAACCTTTACCCTCAAGACCTGCAAATCTCGAGGTAGCAGATGCCAAGAGCGCAAGTCAGCCTGATCTGCAGCATCAAGCAACATATAAACGAGCAACCCTAACATGGGGTCATCTGTTTTTTTTCCAACCCCATAACCAATTGCCCCTTTAACAGCTTGTCCAGCTAGCCTTTTAGCAATCATTTTTCCATATTTTTCATCTAGATTGAGAATTGCCGTAGCCTCAATATCCTCAAGAATACTGGTTACTCCCTGACTCTGTCCATCCATCAGAACTTCAGCCGTCCTTACTGGGTTAAATCTGGGATAAAATTTAGGCAGGCTCTGAAACTCAGGGTTGGGTTGTTTCAGGGGTGAAATCCCATTTTCATAGATCACAATGATCTCACTCTTCTGCCGATTCCCGACCAGTAAACGAACTCTGGCATGATCTTCATCAGTAAGATGAAACTTCTGATCCCACTTCTCCATTTCATCTGGCATATGCATGAGCCAAGCACATCTCCAGAGATCAACACCTAGACCAGGGTAATCTGGCTTAAGCTGATAAACCTGCTGATAATCTATATAAGCGTCGTTATAGTTTTTTTCCGACTCGTACAAAATAGCAGACAAATATCGAGCAAATGCATTTTGTTTGTATTTTCGCCCACCCTGACTCACCATGAGATGGAGTTTGTGATTCACTCTCCGCGCTTCAACAAGGGCATTTTCTACATCTCCCATGAGAGCATAATTCATGGCTAAGTAAGTATTGATCAAAACCTTCTCAAAATCCTCACCCTGATAATCCGTCATATTTTCTGAGGAAATTAAGCTAGCTGTCTCTGCAGACAGACTCGTGTAATCCTTGATATCAGCAATTTTATCTGCTTTCAAAAAAGCAACATTGCTTTCTTCGAATTTACCAGCTGAATGCAGAGACAACCCTACATCGAGGAGATAAAGCAACTGATCTCTACCATTCTCTCCCTGCTCCAATAGTCCTTTTTTTAGATGCTCGGCAGCCTCCATGTACAGGCCGCCTCTAAACAATCGATCAGCTTCAGAATCTGACATTCGAGCAGAAACACACCCCATGATGCTTAAGCTGACGAGAAGAAGGAGGCGACAATACATCTGACTCAACTTCTGACCAAAGAGAGTAAAGATCATTTTGCTCTATTTCCTATACAAGAAGATTGAACTCTTGGGATTAAAGCCCAAATGTTCGTTTCTGGTACTTTTTTCTCACTTCTTTTTCTTCTGTACAATCAATTGTAGAAGTCTCCAAATGGGTGAGATTCACTGTTAATTTGTAATAAACAAACTTATCCTTGCCCAGTTCTTGAATATTAGTCGTGAGATTCCCACTCAGAATATAATCTGCTCCTACTTGCTTTCCTTTTTTCTTCTGTGTTGGGCCTGATACATTTCCATCTGCATTATACTCGTATTCCTTAGACAAGGTTTCTCGCTCTTCCTTGTTCACAAAACGAACTTTCCCCGACTTAATTAGAGCAGTCCGAACCTTATCCGTGAGAGAAACAGTATCGATGTGCTCCTGGGTTCGATTAGCAACCTTTTCAACAATCACAACAGGAGGCTTAGCTGCATTAGCAACATAACCACAAGAGACCATTGCCTTAATTACTGTATCAGCCATTTGCTGCATATCTGATTCATTAAACTTATCATCTAAGAGCTCTACACGAGTTGGATCATCATACTCGCCCTTAGTAAAAGCACGTGGCCCACCACATCCGCTTAGGGAAACTGCAACGAATACTGCTAAACTGAGAGTGAACTTTGAATTTAAACGCATAGCATTACCTCGGTTAAATGTTTTACATAGCTTACGATAGATCTTTAAAATTTGTAAGCAGTTGCTTGTGTGATCTTAAGCTTAGGAGTAGACGATAAGGTATGTCCTCTACAACACACCTTCTCTCTTCTGTCCTTCAACGAAACCTGCTCTTTGTTCACGGCAAGGGTGGAGTTGGAAAATCCACCGTCTCTCAGGCGATTGCTCTGGCATTGGCCAAAAAGGGTCAAAAGACGCTTTGGGTCTGTATTGAAGATCCAACTCAAGCTCCCGGTGAACTCAAAGAAGTAAAACCTCATCTTTGGCATCTCAACTGTGACTTTCAACTTGCATTTGAAGAGTATGCAGCCCTGAAAATTAAAACCACCCGTCTTACTCAACTTTTCTTAAAAAATCGCCTCATGCAGTACCTTGCTAAAGCTGCACCTGGAATTCGTGAGCTCGTACTATTGGGAAAAACTTGGTTTGAGAGAAACAACTACCAGCATGTCATTATCGATATGCCTTCTACAGGGTACGGACTTGCCATGTTTCAGAGCACTGAAAACTTCATAAAACTTTTTAGTGGAGGACCCCTATTTAGGGATGCGGAATCCATGCTAGAGACCCTTAGGGATTCGCAGGCCACAGGACATGTCATCGTCTCTTTACCCGAGGAAATGCCCTTAAGGGAGTCTCTAGAACTGAATGAATATCTTTTACAGAACTTCCCGAACAATCCTGCTGCCTTCCTCGTGAATCGCCTTTTTCCAGAAATTCATCTCCCGCAAAACTTCAATCCTGAGCACAGAACATCTCCGATTGCTCAATCCATGCTGGATTACGCTCAAACTCGAAGCTGGCTTGAACATCATAACTTAAGGCTCTGGACAGATGCTGGGGTCAATTACGGATCTATTCCTTTTGTACCACCTCCCCTAGAGAATACTCTTTTATTTCTCTCAGAAAAGCTTGCTCAAGAACTCAGCAAGAGGAGCTACGTATGAATTCAACTATTGATCAAGCCCTATCGAGAAGAAAAATCATCATCACTTGCGGAACTGGGGGAGTAGGAAAAACGACTCTAAGTGCTGCTATAGCAATGCGAGGAGCAATCCTGGGAAAAAAAATGGTTGTAGTTACTATTGATCCAGCCAAAAGGCTGGCCACATCTCTTGGACTGCAATCACTGAGCAACGAACCTACAGACCTGACTCCTCAGCTCAAAGCGGCCTACCATAAAATACAAAAAGAGGAGCAGCTAGACCCGGTTATACCTCAAGAAATTACAGGTACATTATCTGCGATAGTTCCCGATACTCGAAAAACGTTTGAAGATTTTGTTCACGAGCTAGCACCCAACCCTGCATCTGCTCAAAAGGTGATCAATAATCCAATCTTTCAAATTTTTGCCAGAGAGTTTTCAGGAACAAACGAGTACATGGCACTTGAGCGACTTTTAGCTCTCTTTGAACTCAACCAATACGACTGCATCATTTTAGATACTCCGCCCACAAGAAATACTCTGGCCTTTTTAGATGCACCCAAAACTTTGGCTCAGTTTTTCGAAGAAAAACTCATCCGCTGGCTTGTACTTCCCAGCAATCAGCTCTTAGCCACTGGAATGAAAAAAGCATTAGGCATTCTTGAGGGACTAACAGGTTCAGGTTTTATGACCAATCTCTTTGAGTTTGCCTCAGCACTTTTTAAAGTTCAGGCTAATTTTACAGCAAATTTAAAACGCATCTCTGCACTCCTTGAGTCTGACTCTGTAGGTTTTCTTCTAGTCACCACCCCAACCTTGGAAACAGCTCCAGAACTTAATCATTTTATTCAGGTTTTAAGAGCGCATCATTTCCACTTTGAGGGTGTAGCTATTAATCGCTCTTTAGGGTATCTCCCTCCTCTAAGAACTGAAAACTCCGAGGGCTTGCCTCATTCTGAGAAAGACAAACTCGATCAAGCATACGAGATCATTACTGCGCTGCAAAATAGGGAAAAACACGTCATTGAGCACTTTCACAAATCAACGGGCCCAAATTTATTGCAGAATCCTGATCTAGTTTATGCGAAACTACCAGAACTAGCCCGAGATGTTCACTCTGTGGAGGATTTACTGCATGTGGCGATGGCCCTGGATGCTCGTTTCTCTCAATCTTAGCGTGTTAAGTTTAACTCTTATCAGTGTTTGGCATTTAGATGCTGGCGCTGAGACGACAAGCATTGGGTCTACATCGGAGCAAGAGGCTGATTTTCTTCTTGAGAATAGCAAGAGGGCATTCCAGGATAATAAATATGAGGAAGCTATTACCCAACTTAAGCGGTATGTCGCCCGATATCCTGGATACCGAGAATACACCGAAGCAAAGCTACTTTTAGGGCGCTCTTTATTAGGATTAAAAAAGTATAAGGAAGCCATTCCTTATCTAAAAAACTACATAGCCGTAGCTGCCGTAAACCAACCTGAGGCAATTGATGTACGCCTTGAGCTGGGGAATGCTTACCTCAAGACCAAACAGGCACACCCAGCCTATTTAATAGCTCTTGAGCTTGAAAAGCTGCATGTGCAGCAGAGCCCAAGCCGTCTCCAGAGATCGAGTGGATTACTTATTAAAGGACAAGCATTACTCGAAAATCATAAGCTAAAGCCTGCTCAACTCGTTTTAAATTCAATGGAAAAAGAAGCTCAAGGAGTAATGGAGACAAATGTTACAGCGCAAGTTCAATCTCTGAAACTCAAGATTAAGCTTTATGAATGCTCAAGACTGCTCAAACAAAACAATTTAACTGAACCGCAGGTAAAAGACCGATACGAGCGTCATGGACTTTGCTTAATGGAGGCTCTCAATCTTTATCATAGCCTTTTCAGCTCCGAAGACCTCATGTTAATCGAAGACTCTACACAATCCCTCACCACGGCTCTCCATCATTACCGTACATGGGTAAATCACCCCCCAATCCCTTCAAAGATCAAATCAAAACCGCAAATACAGAAGCTCAGATATCAATCTGAACTCAGGGATATGCTCCTCGGAGAGAGAAAAAAGAGACTCACTGAAGCCTCCTCTGCTCTGAGTTCATGGAGAAAGTCTGTTAGACCCGAACAAGCCCCATACATCCAAAGCTTGATATTCAGCATCGAGTCCTCTCACCCGGAACAAACCTTATGAATGAGCACATTCTAAAAATTGCAGAAGGAATTAAGAAGAATAGAAGAACACTCTGGAGTTGGCACCTTGAGTATTTAAAAAAATCTTCTCCTCCCTTTTACTGTTCTGTGGATCTCAGGGATTCAGGCCACAAGATCGTTCCCGTGGACAGCAACTTATTCCCAGCAGGATTCAATAACCTCTGCCCAGAAGATCGAAGAACGGCACCTTCCATTTTTAGAGCTCAGATTGAAGCCATATCCAGTCAAAAGTCCGAACGTGTGGCATCAAAAATACTGATTATACCAGAGTCTCACACCCACAACGGCTTCTATATCGAGAACCTCTTTTACTTGAATCAAATCCTTGAAAATGCAGGTTACGAAACTCGGATTGGCTGGTACGGCGCACTACCTGAGGGAATGAACTCACACATCTCTCTGAGATCCATCACCAACAAGGAGCTTTCAGCTTACCCCATTGACATTCATGAAGGCATATTGAGCTCTAATGGCTTTGTGCCAGATTTAATCCTTCTCAATAATGATTTCTCCTCTGGATATCCGGATCTTTTAGACTCAGTGGAACAACCCATAGTACCTAGTCACACACTAGGGTGGCATACTAGAAAAAAGAGTGACCATTTTAAGTACTACAACCAACTAGCCCAAGAGTTTTCACAAATCATAGGAATTGACCCCTGGATGATTCAAATAGAAACTGAAGAAGTCACTCCTGTGAGCTTTAACGATAACATTGGAATTGATCGCGTGAAGGATTCAGTAGAGAGAGTTCTACTGAAAACAAAGCAGAGATACTTACAAAAGAACATCAAAAGAGAGCCTTTTGTCTTTGTAAAAAATAACTCAGGCACTTACGGTATGGGAATTATGGTCGCACACTCAAGCGATGAGCTCGATCAAATTAATAGGCGCGTGAGAAATAAAATGAGCGTTGGAAAAAACCGATTACCCATCGAAAGCGTAGTCATCCAAGAGGGGATTCCCACTGCAACGATTATCGATCGACTTGCTGCTGAGCCTGTGATTTACCTTGTGGGAAGCCAGCTGATCGGTGGATTTTTAAGAAGTAATACTGAAAAAGGAGTTGAAGAAAACTTGAACTCTCAGGGCATGGTCTTTAAGAAACTCTGCATGTCGGACCTAAGAGCTTCCCAGCTTGAAGCCACCTTAGAGGAGAGCGACCAAGAAGAACCTATTTTGGAACTCGTTTATGGATCAGTAGCACGCCTCTCTGCTCTGGCAACTGGACTAGAGCTGGCAAATCAAATCCTTCCTGAAAAAGCTTCATTGAGTCGCCGAGACGCTTCGCCATTAATCGACCGTCCCAGAATCTAAAGGAGTCTCAATTATTTTTTCCTGAGGGAAGCTCTCTTTAAGTGCATCTTTTAGCCGCAAATAGACTTTCTCGCTGACCCATTGATGAAGCAAGAACTGTTGATCTACAAAAGAATGTAAATCGTTGAGGGCATTGGCTTTTCCCTCAAAACAGGGATTAATAGACTTTCCAAGCGTGTTTGCTGATTCATCTCGAGTACAGATTTTACTGATAGGCGCATCAAGAAGTTGAGTCCTCTCCGCTTCTTTGAAAATTTCACTCAGCATCTCATGCTTCATTTTATCAAGCTCAACGCCTACTGAGCTTCTAAATCGTGAAGGATCTTCCAAACTTTGTGCTGCAATTTTTTCAAGATTCAGTTCAAGATTTTCAATTTTTTGTAAAGTCATCTTTCGAATCGCTTCGAGCAAATCTTCCCGAACACCGGCATAACAATCCGAAACACTTAAGCTCCCTAAGAGCCCTATCGTCAGCCCTGCAACCAACACCCTTTTAGACATCCATAAGGACTTTAGACTTATAGCCTGGAGCAATACTTCCCGCTGAAACCCTTTTCTCAAAAAAACTCGATCATTCTTGATTGTGTTACTTAATCTATTTGAATTCACACGTCCTCCCCTGCTTACCGAAGAATGCAGGAGCTTTAGCTCATTTCTCAAAATTTATAAAGAACGATATCAAGAATTTTTATCATAATTTTAAGAATAAACTTAATGCCAGACTCAAGCTTTTAACGTATAAGCACTAAAGATTCGGATGAATATCCGACTAGAGTCACCAACGGTAAATATATCTGTGAATAAGCACGTAATCTACCTTCGACTAAAACAGACCCCACCCATAAAACTTACAAGAACTCTCAGAGCTCTGGTTGACCAGAAACTTTGCAAACACGCACACACATTTTCATCAACAAGAAGCTACGTCATGAACAACTCGATGAGCAATCATCAAACAAGGAGATCAAAATGAACTTCTTATACAATCCATCAAAGACTAAAACCTGAGTACTGTACCTGACTCCCCTAATTCTAACACTCTTCACAACCCTCTCTTACTCTGCCCCGCTTGAGGGAAGATGGAGAATTCATGCATTGCAATGCGAAGAAGAGACTTTTGAAGTCAACCTTCTAAAAATGTTATACTCAGGCTATGATTATATTTACGACCTCAGTTTGAACCAAGAAAATGGAGAGATCGATCTGACGCACTCAAAGGAGCATTGTGACTTTAAACTCTCCTACTCTAACGATGGACATGTAAGACTAGAAACTCCAAAGGAGCTAGAAGGCATTTCATTTTCTCCGTTTGGAGTATGGCACGCTTACAGTAATCAAAACAGGCAGTTAAAACTCACCCCCATTGAAGATCAGTCCCTGAAGGATTTCTGTATTCAATCGGAACTCAAGGATGGAAGCGCTTCCTGGATATTTGAAGAAGTGTCTTCTTGACCATTCTTTTAGGGATTCACTCTCAGCGCGGCACCTAACCCTGACTGAAGCGAGGGGCTTCCCGTAGAACTAAAAACCAAAGAAATCATTTATTCGCTCTTTTCATGGGAAGCTTTTACCTGATGGACAATGACTCCTTGAAACTTGCCCTTTGAATTAAAGCGAAAAGATAAATCCAGTTGACCTAGATGCGCACAAGCTCGACAGCCATCCCTTAATGAATATTGAAAAACAAAGTCAATCTCACCTCTCGGCTCTCGAATGATCTGAGGAACAAATGAAGGAGAACGATCACCCGGGAAAATTGAAAGATTTGGATACTTCTTTTGTAGAACTAAAAAGAATGAATGGGTTTTCGCAGAATCCACCCATTTGGGATCATCGACATCGATTAAGGAAGGGGTCCCATTAGCAAGATAAAAGCCCTCATTTTGATTCGCACGGAAGGGAAAATTCACGTAGGCAAGGTCTACAGGACCAACCCTTTTAAAGTCTGTCATATAGCCAATAGTCTTCGTCTGTTTAACGAATTGCACCACTTCAGGATCGACCTTCAATTTCTCTAGCTCGGCTATAAAACAGGAGTGAATAGTTTTAATATGTCCTAGCTCTAGATCTCTTGAACAGACATCACGAATTCTCTGCAGTAAATCTGTCTCTCCTATCTTAGGGTTCCAGATTGACTTTGAGCTCAATTGCGTTTGGGCTGCAAAACTGTTTAAGGCAAAAAATAAAAGTGCTAAAATAATAGAAGAACGCATAAACGATCCTTTCCTCACACTCTCATTAAGACCAAGAAGACCGGAGCTGGAGCTAAAAACAGCGGCTTCTGTGTTTAGAGAACACCAGGCTGCTCAGTTGGAAACATCACTACCTCCTGAATATTGACACGCGCAGGACGATTCACACACCAGAGGATTGTTTCGGCAACATCTGATGCAGTCAGCGGATTTTTCCCTTCATACACTGCATCAGCCTTCCTCTGATCCCCTTTATACCTGACTACACTAAACTCAGTTTGAACCATCCCGGGGGAGACTTCAGTCACTCGAATTCCGCTCCCATTCAAGTCATACCGCAAAGATTCAGTAATCGCTTTCACAGCGTGTTTACTCGCACAGTAAACATTTCCATGTGGATAAACCCAAAGACCAGCTACAGAGCTCACATTGACGATATGACCCGACTTCTTTGAGAGAAAAATAGGTAATAAAGCATGTGTCACGTACAGAAGCCCTTTTACGTTGGTATCAATCACGATATCCCAATCCGCAGGAGAACCCTTTTGAATAGGATCTCTGCCTAAGGCAAGGCCCGCGTTATTGATGAGAATGTCCACACCCTGAAGCACGTGAGCATGCTGGCTCATTAAATCGTCAATACTTGCCTTTTGACGGACATCTAAACGAAAGCAATGAACCTTTATTGATGGGTAAACCTGAAGAAGCTCCTCTTTTAACTGAATGAGACGCTCTACCCTCCTAGCCGTGAGGACAAGATCTTTTCCTGCCGCAGCAAATACTCTTGCGCAGGCCTCACCAATACCACTAGAAGCTCCGGTTATAAAAACTGACATTGCGAGTTACTCCTCATTCGATATATAAAAACTAACATGAAAGCAGCTGAAATTAGATCCCGTTTTCTGAAGTATTTTGAAAAAAATGGTCACTCTGTGGTTGAGAGCTCCTCACTAGTTCCCCAAAATGACCCTACCCTACTCTTTACTAATGCAGGGATGGTTCAATTCAAGGATGTATTCCTGGGCAAGGATCGTAGAAGTTACACAAGAGCTACCACCTCCCAAAAATGTGTCCGAGCAGGAGGCAAACACAATGACCTTGAAAATGTCGGATTCACAGCGAGACATCATACATTTTTTGAAATGCTAGGAAACTTCTCCTTTGGTGATTACTTTAAAAAGGAAGCCATTCACTACGCCTGGGAGTTTGTCACTCAGGAACTAAAACTTCCAAAAGATCGCCTCTACGTCACTGTTTTTGAAAAAGATGATGAAGCCGCTGAAATTTGGAATCAACAAGAAGGCGTACCCCTAGATCGAATTTATCGATTTGGAGAAAAGGATAACTTTTGGTCTATGGGCGACACGGGTCCCTGTGGCCCTTGCAGTGAAATCTTTATTGATCGCGGAGCAGAGTACAGCTGCGGAAAATCCACATGCAGTATGGGGTGTGATTGCGATCGATACATGGAGTTCTGGAACCTAGTCTTTATGCAATTCGAACGTGCTGCTGATGGTAGCCTAACCCCTCTTCCAAAACCCTCTGTCGATACGGGAGCTGGACTAGAAAGATTAGCCTCTATTCTTCAAAAAGCAGACACGAATTATGATTGTGATGTTTTTCAAGACATTATCCAAAAAACGTCCGAACTCGCTCGACTTCCCTATAATAAAACAAGCGAAAATGCAGTTTCATTTAGAGTCATTGCTGATCACTCCAGAGCCACTGCTTTTTTAATTGCTGATGGAGTACTCCCCTCGAATGAAGGAAGAGGCTATGTCCTGAGACGAATCATGAGACGTGCCATTCGACATGGAAAGAAGCTTGGCTTTACAGGTCCATTTCTTCATCAGACGGCAGGTTATGTCATTGACCAAATGAAAGGGGCTTACCCGGATTTAGTCGAAAAACGTGCGTTCATTGAAAAAGTGGTGATTGCCGAAGAAGATCAATTTTTTAAAACACTAGAGAGAGGACTTCTCTTATTAGATGAAGAAACTCGACTGCTGGCAGATTCAAAAACTCTACCGGGTGAAATCGCTTTTAAGCTTTACGACACCTATGGTTTCCCTCTCGATCTCACTCGCGTCATTTGCAATGAAAAGGGATTTAGTGTGGATGAAATAGGCTTTGAAAAGGCCATGGAACGACAACGCTCTGAATCTAGAAAGCATTGGAAGGGATCAGGTGAAGAGGCACTTGATAGCATTTATCTCCAACTTGCACAGGAACTTAGAGATGAAGGAAAGCTACCTATTTTCACAGGCTACGATAGCCTAAGCACAGAGGGAATCTGTCTTGCTATTCTTGCTCCACACGATGGAAAACTCATTCGAGTCAAGAAGTACACCCCCCCCTCAGTCAGCATCACTGGAGACAGCAAGGAAAACGCTCCAATCATCGAAGTCGTTTTCTCCAAAACACCTTTCTATGGCGAAAGCGGTGGCCAGCTTGGGGACCGTGGACGAGTCACAGCAGGAGTACACTTTGAGGGCGAGGTGGTAGATGTACAAAAACCTGCTACAGACCTCATTGTTGCCCACATCAGACCTACCCAAGGTACTCTGGAGATTGGAAAACCTTACAAACAGGATACAGATCGCGAGCTCAGAGCGTTGACTGAAAGAAATCATACTGCAACTCATCTATTGCAATGGGCTTTACAACAAGTTTTAGGGAAGCATGTTAAACAAGCAGGGTCGTTAGTAGCACCTGATTTGCTCAGATTTGATTTCACTCATTTCCAAGCAATGAGTGATGCTGAACTTCTTCAAGTTGAAACCCTGATTAACGAAAAGATCTGGAAGTCAGAGGCTGTCTCAAAGAAAGAGATGCCCAAGGATGAGGCCATTGCAGCCGGAGCAATTGCTTTCTTTGGAGAAAAGTATGGAGAAAAAGTGAGAGTCGTTCAGGTGGGGCAGTTCTCAACCGAACTCTGTGGAGGAACTCACGTTGATCAATCCTCTGACATTCATCTCTTTAAGATTGCGAACGAAAGTGGCATTGCAGCTGGAGTGAGACGCATTATTGCCTATACTTCCAAGGGTGCATTTGACTACCTGAGAACTAAGGACCAAGAAGTCAAAAACATCCGAGATAAACTCAAAGCCTCCTCAAGTGATGAAATTATTGGGAAAATTGATAAGCTCATGCTGACTGAAAAAGAACTTCGCAAACAAATTGAGCAATTTCAGGCAAAGAGTGCAAGCGGTGAAGTCGATGAAATGATCGCCCAAGCCGAACGCATTGGATCAGGCAGTGTAATTAGCGCGCTCTGCCAAAGTGATGCACAAGGTGTAAAACGATTGAGAGATCTCTCTGACCGAGTCAAACAGAAAGCCCCTCACTCTATTATCATCCTCGGGATGAAGGATCCAGAAGCTCAAAAAGCCTCCCTGCTCGTAGCTATCGGTCCAAAGGCTCCCCAGGGCGTAAGCGCCAACGAACTCCTTCAGTCCATAGCACCTCTCATAGAGGGGCGCGGAGGGGGAAAACCAGATTTAGCTCAGGCAGGCGGAACAAAGCCTGAAGGATTAGCTGAGGCTTTAGAAAAAGCCAAAGCTTGGGTGAAGAGTAAACTGAGCTAAAATACAATTTTGTTTTTCTGAATATTAGAAAAGCAAAACTACACGGCGTTACAATAATGAAAAGCCTTACTCAGTTCATGAGTAGGGCTTTTTACTTTTCACCACGCAAGCTCATGCAAGTGAAGCATTGCACACTTAACTCAAACAAAATCATTGAAGAAATAGACCCTACAAACAGCTGAAAAAGTGCTTTTACTGGGCCTTGCGCGGGATTGGGTGGTTGCAAATATTTGAAATAATTCAGATTTTTTTTGTATCAAAACTAAGAAAACTAGAGATATTCATTTTAATTTTTTTGTGTTACCTTATCAGTGTTTGTTGTTAACTGCTCCGTTCGAGTCTGCGGGCATAGGGCCCATATCCTCTGAAGCGAGCTCCCAGCGCCTTTAGGAGGTCATATGGGTAAAAAATTGTACGTAGGTAATCTTCCATTCTCAGCAACCGATCAAGTTCTCTTGGACACTTTCTCTCAATGTGGAACAGTGGAATCTGCAAAGATCATCACTGACCGTGAAACCGGCCGCAGCAAAGGCTTCGGTTTCGTAGAAATGTCCTCTGAAGCTGAAGCACAAGATGCAATCAGCAAGTTCAACGGCGCTGATTACGACGGCCGCGCATTGACTGTGAATGAAGCACGCCCAATGGCTCCTCGTGAGCGTTCTGGTGGTGGCGGCGGCTTCGGCGGTGGAAACCGTGACCGTGGCAGCCGTGGCGGCTTCGGTGGTGGTGGCGGACGTGGTGGCAAAGGCCGCTGGTAATCCCCCCTTTATTCATAAACTTTAGATTGGACGTTTCATTTGTCAAAAACGGATCTGATACATGTTGAAGGCCGCGTTGAAGATGCTAGCGGAGGCGGAAATTACCAAGTCTTATTAGACAATGGTTTGACCATCTCTGCACGTCTTTCAGGTCGAATGAAGCGTTTCAAGATTAGAATTATCGTAGGGGATAAAGTCACTGTAGGACTTTCCCCCTACGATCCCTCTCATGGCTTGATTATTCATCGGCAAAAGCTGATTTAAGTCTGCTTCAGAAATTTCTGAGATCTTGTCTAAAGCCAGCAAGATCTCAAATTTTAATTTATTTTGATCTTTGAAGATGAGTCTCTCAACCAGAAGTAAAACCTCTGGTAACTCTTAACTAGATCATAATAAACCCATCTTTGATTTAATTTTTCAAAATAAAATTTAAGCAAGTTTTGCTTATCCAAGCTCTGTTGTTTGAAATCGTTTCAATACGTCCTACTCTAAACGATCAGAGCTCACTTAAGAAAAGGATTAGTATATGGAACATTTTAATGAATTAGAGCTGCCTTCATTTTTAATGAAAGCACTCAAGAAGATGAACTTTGAAAAACCTACCCCTATTCAAGCACAGGCTATACCTGTTGCTTTAGAGGGTAAGGACTTAATTGGTTGCGCTCAGACAGGAACAGGAAAAACAGCAAGTTTTTGTATTCCTCTCCTCACCCAACTCGCTCAATCCCCAAAACATACCGCTTTAATTTTAGCTCCTACCCGTGAACTAGGCATGCAGATTCTAGAAGTACTTAAAAAACTGACTGAGTTTGCTCCTGAAATTAAAACAACGCTTCTCATTGGTGGCACCCCCATGCAACCACAAACCCGCCAACTGCAAAAGAAGCCTAGAATCATTGTAGCAACTCCAGGTCGCTTAGTAGATCACCTGAAGCGCAAGAGCGTTCACTTTCGTGACCTTGCTTTTCTTGTTCTAGATGAAGCAGATCGAATGCTTGATATGGGATTTGCTCCCCAGCTCAATCAAATTCTTCCTCATCTCCCTAAGCAAAGACAAACATTGTTTTTCTCTGCAACCTTACCTACCGACATTGAAAACCTATCTCAAAAGTACCTACACAATCCGATTCGCATCACAGTAGGCCAAGTCTCAAGAGTACAAGAAAAGATTAACCAAAACTTGGTTCAAACTACTGCTGGGAAGAAAAACGATGTTCTCCTTGATGAACTGAATGCTCGATCCGGGTCTGTTCTCATTTTTGCACGTACTCAGATTCGAACTGATCGCCTAGCGAGATTTCTCGAGGAGTATGGCCATGCTGTAGCACGACTTCACGGAGGCCGCTCACAGGGACAGAGAAACTCAGCAGTCTCTGGCTTTAGAGACGGTAGATTTAGAATTCTTGTTGCAACTGATATTGCAGCCCGCGGCATTGACATCTCTCACATAGCCCACGTCATTAACTATGACCTCCCACAAGCAACAGAGGACTATGTCCACCGCATTGGCCGCACAGCTCGAGGTGGAGCACAAGGAGAAGCGCTTTCTTTAATCACTCCTGAAGATCACTCGGCTTGGAGACAAATCTGTAGACATCTAAAGAAGAGCGGATCCGTAATGCCTGAGCTTCCAGGCAAACCTGAGAACTTCTCTCGTCATGAAAATTCATCTTCTTTCCCAAGAAAGCATGATTCAAAACCGAAAAAGAAGGGTTTTAAGGGCCGCCCTCAACGAGATCGCTTCTCTTCTAAGAATTCAGGACAACAGCACAAAAGAAGAGACCACGTTCAACCCAGAGCAGAGCGTCTACACTAATCAGATTACTTACCAGTGAGAATTAAAAAGGGTTCAACTCCTCACAGAGCTGAACCCTTTTTTTATTTTCTCTCACCTCAATTTTTAAAGTTTTGAATTCACTTTTGACTCTGAGGTAGCGATTAGTCTAATTTAATTTTAATAGGCCTTTTACACTTAAAGTGTTGGCTTACCTGGTTTCCACTCTGCAGGACAAAGTGCGCCTGTATTGAGTGCTTGCAAAGTTCTCAATACCTCCTCAACTGAACGCCCAGTACCTAAAGCATTCACTGACATCCACTGCAGCACACCCTTAGGATCAATCAGGAATGTACCTCGCAATGCAATACCTTGCTCTTCGATCAGGACGCCATAATCACGGCTCACTGTATGAGCGGTATCAGCAAGAATCGGAAACTTCACTTCCTTCAAATCCCGCTCAAACCAAGCCTTGTGAGAGTACACACTATCCGTACTGCAACCCACAACTTCACAGTTTAACTCTTTAAACTGTGCGTGTGTAGCTGCAAAAGAACGAATTTCTGTTGGGCACACAAAGGTGAAATCGAGTGGATAGAAAAACAAGCACACCCATTTACCTTGAAAATCCTTAAGATTTACTTCCTTAAATTCTCCAGCAACGTAGGAATTTGCCTTGAATTCAGGAGCTAAAGAGCCAACTTTGAGGGTTTTTGTCATAAAAATCTCCTTTAATTTATTTAATGAACTTCTTAGTAGCGTGTTAAGATCATAAAATGAAGAGCATTTTTAAAAAAATAGCCGCCTCATCTGGCCCATTTAAGGTCACCAGAAAAGATTTTTTACTCATTCTTCTCCCCAGCTTAATCTGGGGCTGGTTGGCAGTTTCAAGACCCACTTTCCTCAGCGCATATTGCGGCAAGGAACCCGCCCTTTGCACTCAGGAGTCTATCAACCCCGCCGATAGGCTCTCTTTAGGGATCCAAGTAGATGGCGCAGATCACTTATCTTACACTACTCAAAATAGCTCTGGTCTCGTTGCGTTTTCAGTACCTCTGCTTTGGAGTGCATCGCAAGCGATTTTAGGCAAGATATCCCCCCTCGCATTAGTCTCGATATGGGTCACTGACCTGGTTCTTCTCACTGAGGTCACCGTTTGGAATGGATTAAGCACTGAGATCTCTCATCACTTCACTCATCGCCCTAGACCTTTCGTTTATGATGATCCAAGTGGGCATGGAGCTAATCCATCTCATTATGTATCTTTCTACTCAGGCCATACTAGCTTCAGCTCAGCAATAATTACTGCAGGATTTTTGATTCTCCTCACAAGAGGAGCCCCACTCTTCTTGCTTATTTTGTATGGCGCAATCGGAGAGGCCCTCATCTTTTCAACTGGATACTTAAGAATCATGGCCGCACGCCATTTTCTAACTGACGTTATCTGTGGGATATTCTTCGGAGCTTTTGTAGCTTTTTGGGTCATCAAAAAACATCAGAACGCTCAAGCTTCTGTTGATCAACTTGAAAACAAATACTTTAGGTGATTTATTTTCATTCACCTATGTGACCAATCTAACAGACTATGATCTGATAAATGATGCTGATTTTAAATGATCTGTATACAATTCAAGATCTAAACAAACTACTATGATCATGCTGCTTTTTGTTTACTCTTATCCCCCTCATCAAGAGAAGACCGGCCTTTAGCCCCCACGATCTGTAGCTGGGCTTTCTGGCGAATACTCAATTGAGCTTGCTCTTCCTTTTCCGCAGAACGAAATCCCTGGTAAAGAAGAAAGACCGTAATTAGGAGAACAGCACTGACCAGCGCCCCTATAAACATAGAATAAGCAGCAACTTGAGCAGTATATACATCTAAATTCATATTCCTCCCCCACATACAACAACATCAATAAAATAATTAAAGGTAAAAACTGAAATAACTAGCTCAGTACAAAGGTATCCTCATCATTAAAGTTTCTTAAATGAGATAACCATGCATTTCTTGTGCACACACTCTCAATCAAATAAATAAGCTTTCAGAAATACAACAAACACCGAGACCAATAGAGACTAGAAAAATAAAAAAGGCGACTGAACTTTTAGGTATCAGTCGCCTTAAGAACTATTTTAGGACTCACATCAAATGTGAAAACCTAAATCTCATTTACTTAACATTCACCGAGCGAATAAACTGATAAAGCTCACGAAGCTCAGCACTACTCAACTGCCCGTTACCCGGCATAAGATGACCAGGTAATCCCTGAATCACAACTTGATTAAAAGCGTCTTGAGATTTCATGCCCTCACGCTCAGAACTAAGTGGAAGAGTAGTCACATATGCATGAGTAAAGCCGCCAAGCTTCTTCACCTTAACGCCACCCTGGGCTTTATCTCCATGGCACTGAGCACAGCTGACCTGGTAGATCTGTGAACCCATGCCAGCCGTTCCCTCGGGTCTTGGCACATAACCTTCAGCAAAGGTATACTCATGCGCCTGCGTAATTACCTTTGGCTCTTCGACAGCTACGCGCTCCATTGCAAAATCAAGAGGAATAGTAGCAACCTCAGTCGCTCCACCTGACTCTTGTGTGATATCAACACCTACTTTTTTGAAGTCATCAGCAGAGTCGACAGGAACTGAATCCGAATTGAGAGAGCCTACATAATGAACCAGTGCCCAGCGATCATCAATGTGAAGTGTTGCATATGAAGCCATTGATGAACCAGGAATTCCTTCTTTAAGGGTCTTAAAGATCATGCTCACCTTACGGCCATTCTTCCAACCCTCACTCACATGAAAGTTTCTTGGACGGGGATTCAATGCTGAAGCGGCAGGTCCATCACCTTTTCCCTCAACTCCGTGACAAGATACACATTGTTGCTGGAATAATTGTTTACCCTTAGCCACTAGTTCAGGAGTAGCAATCCACGGCTTTTTCAGTTTTGATCCGCTCGAAGGCGCTGCAGCCATCAAGGGGCCCTTCACATACACATCACCTCTAAAAAAGAGGTCTGTGGCAGTCAAAACGATAAAAATGATCAAAAATAAGAACGAAGCTGCAAAAATAACAGCGTTCTCTTTTCGATCATAATATAAATTCATGAAAAATAGAGCAACAAGAAGAGCCTTAATGGTAGCTACAATCATAGCTACTGTAAAATTCAAAGGGCCCAAATCGAAGCCTGCAATCCATACCGTAACAAAAGTCAAGAAGAGGAGTGTTCCTCCTATGCCTAGAGCTACCTTTGTGGGCAAGATATGATGATGATGTTTTTCAGTATGAGGTTCCATAGTTAACCTACCAAGTAAAGAAGCGGAAAGAGATAAATCCAAACCAAATCAACAAAGTGCCAGTAAAAACCTACCAGCTCTACAGGGGTATAAAACTGTGGTCCAAATTCCCCTTTTACGGTTCGTCGAAGCACCCAAGCAATGACTCCCATTCCAATAAGTACGTGAACCCCATGAAGTCCTGTCATCATGAAATATAGGGAGAAAAATAGAGGAGCCTTTGGATCCTTCAACTCTTCATTATGAAAGAACTGACCAGGGAGCAAACCATCATGAAACTTATGAGAGTACTCAAAGTACTTCACTACGAGAAAGCAACAGGCAAGAACAAAAGTGGTAATTAGAAATAATACGGCTTTCTTTCTATCCCCTTTTTGGGTGGAACTGACCGCCAATGCCATAGTCAAGCTACTTGAAATCAGAACAACCGTGTTCAATGCTCCCATCTTCACCGCTAAGAATTTGTGAGCTGCATGGAACATCTCTGGATAAAGACCTCTAAAAATTCCGTAGGCTACAAATAAACCTCCGAACATGAGGACTTCGGTCACTAGAAAAATCCACATCCCTTGTTTTGATGCTTCAAACTCATCATCAGCACTCGCAAAGTGATGAGCATGATGATGTACTCCAGTTTCTAAATTCGACATGAATGTCTCCTTAAAGTTGATGCTTACCCTTATGAATTTCCAATCATGGTCGTATTTTCAGGCAAATAGTCATATGGCCATGAAGTCACGACTGGAGTCTCATGAAAATTCTCGTGAGGAGGAGGAGATGGCGTCTGCCACTCAAGAGTTAACCCATTCCAAGGATTTGCAGGAGCGAGTTTTCCTCTCTTCATTCCCTTATAAAGATAAACCGCGGCATAGACAAATCCAGCTGCAATCAGCCATGATCCAACCGTAGAAATTCTATTCAAGGTCGTAAACTCAGGGATATAGGTCCAATAACGTCTTGGCATGCCTTGAGCACCTAGAATGAATTGAGGGAAGAAAGTAACATTAAACCCAATAATAATGAGCCAGAATGCAATCTGAGCCGCTTTTTCAGAGTACATACGCCCGAACATTTTAGGAAACCAATAGTGAATTCCAGCCATCAGACCCATGAGTGTTCCTCCCACCATCACATAGTGGAAGTGAGCCACAACAAAGTAAGTGTCCGTCATGTGCACATTGATTGCTAAAGTCGCCAAGAAAACTCCAGTTAGACCACCAATCATGAAGAGCTCCAAAAACCCAAATGCATAAAGCATTGGGGCATTAAAGTGAATAGAGCCCTTAAACATAGTACCTACCCAACTGAATACCTTAACGCCTGTAGGCACAGCTACAAACATGGTCAGAAGTGAAAATACGAAATTTGCAAACTCTGATTGACCGCTCACAAACATGTGATGTCCCCAGACGATGAATGCAATGAGTGCAATACCGAATGAAGAATAAGCAATAGCCTTGTAACCAAAAATAGGTTTACGAGAGAATACTGGGATCACCTCTGAAATCACACCCATTGCAGGTAAAATCATGATGTAAACAGCAGGATGTGAGTAAAACCAGAAAAAATGCTGAAACAAGACTGGGTCACCACCCAACTTAGGATCAAAAATTCCAATCCCCAATACTCGCTCCATAATCAGAAGCAATAGAGTAATTGCTAAAACTGGAGTAGCCAGAACTTGAATGATACTCGTCGCGTAGATAGCCCAAATAAACAGTGGCAGCCTAGCCCATGTAAGACCAGGTGCTCTTAATTTATGAACCGTAACAATAAAATTCAGCCCGGTGAGAATAGAAGAAAATCCAGCAATGAAGGCCCCTGTAAGAACTAAAATCACTGTTGTATTTGTTCTAATCGAATATGGCGTGTAGAATGTCCAGCCTGTATCAGCTCCTCTTAGAAAAAGTGCGGCTACAGCAAAGATCGCTCCCATTACAAAAATATAATAGGACGCCAGATTCAAACGAGGAAAGGCAACATCCTTAGCACCCACTAAAACCGGTAGAATGAAGTTACCCAAAGCACCAGGAATGGCCGGAATAATCACGAGGAATACCATGATTGCGCCATGATATGTAAACATCTTGTTATAGGTGTTTGCATCAATCAGATGAGATCCGCCCATCTTAAATAACTCTAATCGAATGATGAGAGCAAAGATCCCGCCAATCAAGAAAAACGCAAGCACCGTGAACAAATACATCAACCCAATGCGCTTGTGGTCAAGAGTCTTTAGCCAGGACATCAGCCCTTTAGAGTGATTTAGATAGTTATCTCCGGTATGCGTTGCTGCCGATGGATAAGCCATATTTTTAATTCTCCTTCAATCCCTAGTATCTGCCCTGATTACTTTAGGCTCTTAATAAACGCGATGAGCGCATTCATTTCAGTTTCGCTAATCAGACCCTTGAATGTTGGCATCACAGGACTGTAGCCCTTCACGGTAGCTGAATTTGGTTCTTCAATGTGCTTGCGAATAAAATTCTCATCCGCAGTTACTGTCCTGCCATCTACAAGCTCAACCTTACTTCCGTAGAGCTTAGCTAAGGTAGGTCCAACTTTCCTAGAGCCATCCGTTGAATGGCACGCCATACATCCCTTATTTTGATAAACTAATTTACCTTGATCAACCAAAGAGCTCTCTGTTGCAGGAGCCTGAGCTTTAGTTTGCACCTTTGATTGAGAAGTCTCACCTGAAAGCACACTGACTTCAGAGCCAGCCACAGGAATATCACCAATAGGCTTATTCCTCTGCCAATTCTTCCACTGAGTCTCATCTAAAGCTACAACTTGAGCTAACATCTCGGAATGAGATGTGCCACAGTACTCAGTACAAAAGACCTGATGCTTTCCAGGAACTGTTGCTGTGAACCAGACACTAGTATACATGCCAGGCACGACATCTTGCTTCACACGAAAGTTTGGAACGAAAAAGCTATGAAGTACATCTTCAGAAGTCATAACTAACTTCACAGGTTGGTTCACTGGAACAAACAACTCCCCTACTGATGTCCTGCCATCTTCATATTGAAAGGTCCACATCCACTGTTTACCAATCACACGAACTTCCATTGCATCTGCAGGAGGTTGAGTCATAGAGTGGTAAATAGAGTAACCCCAACCAAAGATCACTAAAAGCAAAAGAGTGGGAATTGCGATCCAAATCCCCTCAAGAAGGTGATTCCCCGTGATGTATTTAGTCTTCTTATTAGGTTGATGACGGTAAGCTACGATAAAATAAAGCATACCTCCGACCACAAGAATGAAAAAAAACACACTCAACCATACTAAAAAACTATATAAGCCATCCCATCGAGCGGCGATTTCCGTTCCTTGAAGAGGGATACTGCTTGCAAAAGCCTCGTTAAACATTCGAATTAGGCTCCTTTTCTTTGTCTACGCCAAAAAGTAAATAAATAAGCACCCATGACCAAAGCCGTAGCACCACATCCGATCTGCATGAGCTTTGTCAGATAGACTGAATATTTTCGAGTTAGAGGATCATACCTATAACAAAAAAGCAGGATCCGATCTACCACCGTTCCGATCTTTCCTTGAGAAGCTTCTAAAAGAGCAAGCCGAAGATCTTGATGAGCATACTCAATCCCATACAAGTATCGAGATATCTTTCCCTCAGGAGTCAATACTGGAACAACTGCGCCGTGCGCATATTGCTTCTCAGTAGGCTCATAGCGATACCTAAAACCTACTTGATCTGCAAGTTTCTTAATCTGATCTTCACTCCCAGTTAAAAAGTGCCAGCCTTGAGCAGCTTTAGGTCTCTGATATATTTTAAAATAGGATTCCTTCTTTGCTCGCGCTAACTCAGGGGTTTCATTCGGATTGATACTAATCGTTACAATTTCAAATTCTTCCCCAGGCGTCCAGGAGAAATCTTTGAGCGACTGAACCAACCCATTGAGCATGAAGTTGCAAAGGTTGGGGCACTCATAATAGATGAGAGTCAGCAAAACAGGAACGCCTCTCTGAAAGTAGTGTTCTAAGGGTACTGAGTTCCCCTGTTCATCCTTAAAATTAAACTCTTTAAGCTGAATAGGTGAACCTAGCTTCTCAACTACACCTACATCCTTTAATTGATCTGGGATTTGAGCTGCAAAAGATGGGGAGAACATCACCAAAAGGCTGGAAAATAGAAAACAAAATGAGAATAATATCAGGGTACAGAAAGCTCCAAGTTGACTTTTTGAGCCAAACTTTTTGAAACACGAGCTATTCCTATTTACACCTCTCACGTCATCCTCTTCTTTATTGAATACTTAACTTTAAACTAGGGATTTATCCGGTTATAGTTTTTGGTGCCATTCAAGTCAAGAATAAGCTCGAACCAGACTTCAGAAAATGCTACAGAGATGCGTATGCGAGCCATTTCGTGGTTTTTAGTAGGTTTAAATTTTTTCCTCATCATTAATTCACATCGATGGACCCCATACCTCAGTTCAATTTCTCCCTCTTATGCGTGGATTGGCTTAGGTTTAGCTCTTGCTGTATGGAGCCTTCTCATTTATTCGGGCTGCGAACAGACTTTCGATGAGGTCATCTTAACAGGAGTTCCCCCCAAGCTCATTCGCCTCACTCGCGTAGGATTGATTGCCTTGCTTGTGCAATACTCATTGGGATTTGCATCCTCTCAGATCCATGCTGGCATAGCGTGTCCTTCTATTCCCGGATGTACCGATTCAAGCTTTTTCCCATCCCCTTTAAATCTCCTCAATGGAATAGCCTTTGCTCACCGTGCCTGGGGAACTTTATTGATAGGACTCTTTGGGCACATTGCCTTGCTGACAGCAAGAAGCACTCCTGAAATTGCAGGCCCAGCTAGAAATCTTTTTGGACTTAGTATGGCTCAAATCCTCTTAGGTGTAGGCGTCATCATGAGTCAACTTGATCCAGGCTCACGCCTCCTTCATTCCGCAATTGGCTATACACTGTGGGGACTACTCCTCTATGTGGCTATTCGATCAGGGGCTCTTCCAGGCCAAACTCGGCGGGAGAGGCTCGCTCAATCTGAGAACTGAGTATGAACTCACGCAAATCCCAGCTCAAGGCAATTAAAGAACTTTCAAAATCAGGAATTGTAACCCTGGTTTTAATTAGCGTCTTTGCAGGCTATCTGATTGGACAACCTGGAGAAACCGATTTTCAAATCAAGCGAATGGCGCTCACTCTCATTGGAGTTCTCTTTCTAGCATCAGGTTCCTCTGCTCTAAATCAGATTCAAGAGCGAGACATTGATGCCCAGATGCCGCGCACCGCGCAACGCCCACTTCCCTCTGGCACGTTATCTCTTCCTGTAGCGATCTTATTCACCCTCGCAAGCCTCCTAGCGGGGCTCTCTCTTTTAGCCTACTTGGATATTATACTTTTTGCTTTGGGTGGACTTGCCCTAATCTCCTATAACGGCCTGTACACTCTTTGGTGGAAGAGAAAATGGGCTTACGCAGCTGTTCCCGGGGCAATTCCTGGAGCTTTGCCTATTCTCATGGGCCATCTAGCAGCCACTCAGGACCTTTTTCACCCTGGAGGGATCTACCTCTTTTTCATCTTATTTTTTTGGCAGATGCCTCACTTCTGGGCATTGGCATTGAGGTATCAGGAAGACTATCAAAAAGGTGGATTCCCCGTCCTTCCCATTAAGCACGGCCCTCTGGTGACCCTAAAACAAATTGGAATTTGGTGCGTTGCTTATTTGGGACTGGCACTCATTGCCCCTTTGTTTCTTAAGGTGAGATGGATCTACTTAGTACCCACCCTTCTCATGGGATCTAAGGTAGCATTAGAGCTCTTAAGGTTTGCTAAAAACCCGGAAGGTAAGCTTTGGTTAAGATTTTTTCTTTGGGTCAACTTCAGCTTGGTTGTTTTCCTAGGTGCTGCTGCCCTTGATTTATGGAGCATCTATTTACCCATTCCTCATCTGACCCGATAGCCAAGAGCTAAAACTGATCTCCGTTTCTCAAAATTCTCATCTTAAAAAAATGAGAAAGGGGGAGTCGCAAAACTCCCCCTCGAACCTAGAGTGAACTCAAAATAGTTTTCATTCCTCTTGGATCACTAATCACGTGCTCGAACGATTCTTGCCTTCTTACGGGAGTGACCCCCACCAGCGGCAGCACTAGCCGAAGCTCTTCGCTCTTTCACGAGAGTGAGCACATCAATTGCTTCTTCTCGTAGCTGTCGATATTTCGTCTCTGACATTTCAGAAGTATCTGATTCAATATCTGGCGTCACACCCAGATTTTCAATCAAACTTTCCTCAGGGTTGGATCGCACCAAGAGAGACTCTGTCTGACGAATCACTAAGTGACTGTTTGGAGCACTACGGTATGAAACGACGTTACCCCCTGCTCCCATTGTTCTTGAACCAATGATTCTAGCCATGTGATTATCCTGCATGATTGCACTAAAAATATCACACATGGACGCACACATTTCGTTCACCATCAGAACAACTCTGAAGTTTTTTCTTAAGCTATCATTGGCTTGCAGCTTAAATGGAATCAGTGACTCTGTGCTTAGAGGTGTAGACAACCTCTTGCCCGCAGCAAAATCTGCCTTTAACTGATCTGAAACTTCCTTAGCAAGGACTCTCTCTGAATCAGTGGCAGCACTCACACTGAGCTCTTCAAATTCATCTAACCAATTTTGATTCAGACGAAGCTGAATATTAGGCATAGTGACTTTCTCTGGAGAAAGCGCCTGCGCTAGTCTCATTCCCAAGGATAGAGAACCTCCCCCGTTATTTACCAGATCAATCACTAGATCTTTCACTCCAAGAAATTGCAGAGTCTCTAACGTTTTATTGAACTCCGTAATCACCTTCTTTTCAGAAGCAGCAGGAGAGAAAGTATTGAGATACATCGTAGCCACTAGCCTTTTACCGTAGCCAGGTTCTCCCGCTTGATTATGAAGGTCCTCTTCTGTAATATATGTTGGATAGGTTGCATCATCCGGAGTCACAAAGTAGGCAGAAGCCGGGACGTAACGAGTTTTTCTAAGCAATCTCAACGGACTTATACCAGCAAATGCGGGCGCACCTGTTGCATCCACAGGGATCTCAGTTGTCCAGCTCTGAACATTATTAGGAAAGTAAAATGTATCTAGATAACCAAATCCCTTCCACTGCCCTTGAAAACGCTTGAGAACTGAGCTCGCTGTTTGAATGCTCCCATCAAATCCTTGCAATCCAAAAAAGTGAGTCAAACCTGATGCAGAAGCTGTAGAGATTTGTAAAATCCCATCTGGCACACCTGCAGCCTCAAACACTTCAGCAGCCGCAGCAGCACTTGAACTCGAAAACGAAGCAAACCCGCCACCAAATAACCCTGTAAACACACCCCCACCAAATCCACCGCCAGAAGCAGCACTAGCTCCACCTCCGCCTAAACTTGGACCAAAACCCATAGCTGCAGAAGCGAAAGCCTGGGACATGGCTCCAGGCATTGCAGCCTTTGCCGGTCCTCCAGCGGCTGCCATCTTCATATCAATCTTAAAATCATATAGATCTCTGACTACCCAAGGGAGAGTAACATCCAGATGAACTGTCTTCTTCACAAAAGGAGGAAGTTCAAACCCCAACCGATCCTTCCCTGCAGCTCTCTCCTCATCAGTCAGAGCACGCTTCCCAATGGTCAGAGTCATGTTCCTCTCAGTAGGAATTGGATCCGATGTAGAAACTCGATTGAAAATTCGATTCATATGAACTGTCAGGTTTGCCTCATCATGACCCAAATTTTCATAGGCGAGAAGATTCTCAGCGATAAATTCAGGAAGAGGCTTACCATTGACTGCGACGATCTCGTCACCTTTTCGAATGGGGTAACCCGACTTAGCTAGATCATAAGTAGGAAGAATCTCAGTAACTACTAAGGAATTGCCCTTTCTCTTTCCATTAAACCCTAAATAAGCGATCTGAGCTCGCTTGGGAAGATTTCCATAATGAAGAGAGGCTGAAGTATGAGCGTCTTTAAAATTAGCAACAAACTCATGCATCACCATAAAAAACTCATCGTTTGATGTAGTGGCCTTTGCCTTATCGAGATAGGCTGTTTTTAGCGCCTCATAGTCAAATCCATATCTTGCGCTTTTGTAATCAAGAGGAGCATAGTTGGCATCAAATTGATTAAAGAGCCACTCCATATCTACTCTTTTTTGAGCTTCAGTAAGTGGTTTACCGGGGATGGGCTCACATCCGGTGAAACAGAATAAAGCAGCACCACCCAAGAACAAAGCCCTGGCATACATAGATTTCTTGATCATTTATTATCCCCACACTATTATTGATTTAGAATCTAAACTCCTATTCCATGAAGTTTAGAGCACCCTACTAATTATTTTTGGCATGACTTGTCAAGACTTTTTCTCAGTGCATTAAACATGATGATTCACAAAGCCCCAAATCTTGACTTTCTATCTCTGTACAAAAAAACCCCAAACTTTAGAGTCTCTGAACTCTGAAAAGCTCGGGGCCTCTTTTATTAATCAAAACTAACTACTCAACTCCTCTTAATTTACTGATGGTGATGATAAACAGACTCTTCAAGTCTAGGATCACCAATAGCAACAATATTATTCTTTGCTAAGAATCGAGACACAGATAGACCGAACATACCTAAGAACCCCAAAGTCACTCCAATTTCGGTTAAACCGAACACCGGACCATCCTTATAAAACTCAGGCTGTACCATCCACATCATATCAATCCATTGGGCAAGCAACATGAAGATGCCTACATAAGTGAGAATCTTTGGATTTCTCTTTGCTCCTCGAGGCAAAAGCAGAACGAAAGGAAGGATAAACTTACCCAAAAGTAAGAAGACTGAAATCTTAAACCAGCCCGCATCAAAGCGGGTAATATAATATCCTGTTTCCTCAGGAAGGTTTGCATACCAGATCAACATGAACTGAGAAAATCCGATGTATGCCCAAAATACTGTGAAGGCAAACATGAACTTGCCCAAATCATGAATATGATTATCATTCACAATACCTTCAAGCTTCCCTTTAGACTTCAAATACAAAGTCATCAAACATAGGGTAGCTAGAGTAGAGTAAAAAAGACCTGCAAAACAATAAATCCCGAAAATAGTGCTAAACCAATGAGGATCCAAAGACATGATTAAGTCAAAGCTCCCCATGGTAAAAAGAACACCAAACAGGATCAAAAACAATGGAGAGAGAACGCGATTCTTCTCAGTCAATGCATAATCTCTAGACTGATCTTGCTGGAGAGAGTTGCGAATCATCTTAGCTGCAAATGCAATCCAGACCAAAATTGCCAGAGCATTGCGAACCATGAAAAAACCTACACTCAAATAGCCTGACTTACCCTCTAAAATCAAATCACCCTTCACGTGGCTTTCGTGACTCCAAATATAGAGATCTGAGATACCAAAGTATAACACTAAGAAAGTCAGCAGTACGATAGGGAGATAAGAGGCTAGAGACTCACTTAAACGACGAATAGGAGCACTCCACATTGCCCCAGTCAGCCACTGAATTGAAGCAAAGAAAATCCCTCCCAGTGCGAGACTCAAAAAATAAAAATGATTCATCAAAAAGGAGACCCAAGTGCGAGTTGAATCAAGCTTCAAACCCACCAAAAAAGTCACCAAACCCACGCCACAGAATACGAGCAAGAGCGTCTTGAGGTTCTTAGAAATCTCAAAGTTACCCGGATTTTGAATTGTTTTGACATTACCCATAAATCACTTGGACTCCTGCTCTAAAATTTTCAAGTCTTCTGCTGAAGGATTCTGAGATCGCTGAAGGACTCTAATATAATGAATCAAAGCCCATCGATCAGCTTCTCTAACTTGAGACGCATAACTCGGCATCAGGTTCTGACCCATAGTAATCACGTGAAAAATACTTCCATCAGACCAATTACGAACCTTGTCAGATTGAAGCGATGGAGGACGAGGAAACTTTGGAACAATGCTCCCATCACCCAATCCTTGCTTTCCATGACAAACTGAGCAGTAAATATTAAATACATACTGTCCACGTTTTAAAACTGCCTCAGTCCGTGGAAGAGGGTTCTTCAAACGTATCGCTGCTGCGTTGGGATCATTCCTGTACGGATACGGATTAAAATCTCTAGGAAGAGTTCCAACCACAGGTAAACGATCAGCCCCTTCTTCCTGGGCTTTCATTGCAGGACTATAAACCATATCCGGCATATAAATTGTATTTGGCTTTTCATGTCGACAACCACTGAAGATCATCCCCATAACAAGCGTAATGAATACCAACAAAGGGCTGCAATATTTATTGAGCATGATCAAAACCATCCCTCAGCATAAACACTTTTCACATCCTTGGCGCCAATCGACTTCAAGAACTCTGCTGCTTTAGACTCGTTAAAACTCTCATCTTCTTTGTGTGAAGGAGCTTCAATCAAGATCGCAAAACGATCCTGGGTTAACTTAGGATCAAAGATTTTCTTCTTATGATTAGGCAAACCATTGATTAAAAACATCGCGCCTACCGTTGCAAGCCCCGCAAAAAGAATCGTACACTCAAACATCACCGGCACAAATGCAGGCCAAGAGTTAAATGGCTTTCCCCCCACAATCAGTGGCCAATCTACAACAGAGGTCCAGTACTGGAGTAAGAAACCCAGAGTGCAACCTGTCATACCTGCTGCAAAAGTTACGAAAGGTAGTGGGGACCGATCGAGTCCTTGAGCTGCGTCCAAACCATGAACAGGATATGGAGTAAAAGCATCATAGTGCTTAAATTTTTTTGACTCTTTCACCTGGGTCATAGCTTTAATCAATGCATGATCATGATCAAAGTAACCTAAAACACCCGCTAATTGTTTTGTTTCAACATGATTACTCATGAGCATGAGCCTCCTTGGATGAATTTCCACCGTGAGTATCAACACCATGCGAATGGTCATTCATCACACTCTTCACCTCAGCCATTGCAATGACCGGGAGTACTCTACAGAAGAGCAAGAACCAGATGAAGAACCAACCAAAGCTGCCTATTGTAATTCCCCAATCATAGAATGTTGGAACATAGTACTTCCAACTTGAAGGCAAGTAATCGCGATGCAATGAAGTGACTACGATCACAAAACGCTCAAACCACATTCCAATATTCACGAACAAAGACACGACAAACATGATTGGAATGCTAGTTCGAGCCTTCTTAAACCAGAATACCTGCGGGATAATGACGTTACAGCTAGCCATGATCCAATAGGCCCACCAATAAGGACCAAATGCTCTGTTGATAAATGCAAATCGCTCAAATGGGCTGCCACTGTACCAGGCAATAAAGAACTCACAAGAGTAGGCATATCCGACCATCAAGCCTGTAGCCATGATGATCTTATTCATCTTCTCCAGATGCCCCAGAGTAATGTAATTCTTCAAATTGAACATTTCTCTTGCGATCACGAGAAGGGTAACCACCATTGCGAAGCCTGAAAAAATAGCTCCTGCAACGAAGTATGGTGGGAAAATTGTAGTATGCCAGCCTGGCAAGAGAGAAGTTGCAAAGTCAAAAGAAACCACACTGTGCACTGAGAGAACCAGTGGAGTCGAAAGACCTGCGAGAATCATATACGTAATTTCGTAGTGACTCCAATTCTTATTAGACCCTCTCCAACCCATTGATAAAATGGTATAGATAAATTTACGCACAGGGTGCTTGGAACGATCTCTCACAGATGCAATATCTGGAATCAAACCTACAAACCAGAACACTAGAGAAATAGTAAAGTAGGTCCCCACAGCGAACACGTCCCACAACAATGGAGACCTAAAGTTCACCCATAGATGTCTTTGATTAGGATACGGCAACAACCAGAATGCAGCATACCACGGACGTCCCGTGTGAATGACCGGAAATAAGAGCGCGGTCATCACAGCAAAAATCGTCATTGCTTCTGCAGATCGATTAATTGCAGTTCTCCACTTCTGTCTGAATAGGAACAAAATGGCTGAAATTAGAGTTCCTGCATGCCCAATCCCTACCCAGAACACGAAGTTCACGATGAACACACCCCATCCATTGGGTTGATTCAGACCTAGAACTCCTAAGCCTTTCATGAACATTTCTGCAGCAAGACTAGCTCCCAACAAGAAAGCTAAAATTGCTGTAATAAAACAAATCCACCACTTCTTTGTAGGGAAACGCTCTAAAGGTGCTGAAATGTCGTTATTGACATCTGCCAGAGTCTTACCACCCGTAACGAGAGGCTCTGGAGTATAAGTCATGAATTCAGTGGGGGTCGCCATGAATTTATTTACCTTTCCTAATTAAGCAGGTCATTTAAATCTCGCTATTTTATCCATGCCCAACATGACTTCCCTTGTGGGAGCCTTCAGGCTTATTCCTTACTTTACTGGTGTAAGAAATTGCTGGACGAGTATTCAATACTTCAAGCACTCGGAAAGCCTGAGGGGTCTTAGCCATTTTTGCCACACGACTCTCAGGATCATTAAGATCTCCGAAAACAATCGCATTTGATGGACAAGTTTGCTGACATGCTGTCTGAAATGCGCCATCTTTTACGCGCTCTCCAGCGTCCTTAGCATGCTCTTTTGCATCACGAATGCGCTGAACGCAAAATGTGCACTTCTCCATAATCCCGCGACTTCTTACAGTCACATCAGGATTCCAGACCATATTCATAGGTCCTTCATAAGATTTCCAGTGATCAAAGAAGTTAAATCTTCTGACTTTGTAAGGGCAGTTATTTTGACAATAACGAGTTCCTACACAACGATTATAGACCTGAACATTCAAGCCCTCATCATCATGAACCGTAGCCAAAACTGGACACACTGTTTCGCATGGGGCATTCTCACAGTGCTGACACAACATAGGTTGGAAAATCACATCTGGATTCTCTGGTGTTCCAGAGTAATAACGATCAATTCTCAGCCAGTGCATCTGACGAGAAACTCGAACTTGATCTCTACCCACGACAGGAACGTTATTTTCAGCCTGACATGCCACCATGCAAGCTCCACATCCTGTACAACTATTGAGATCAATTCCCATACCCCAACGATAGCCTTTATACTCATGGGCTGGCCAAAGAGAAGGGACTGTCTCTAACTTCAAGTGCGGATCTACATGAGCAACTGCTCCAGGATCTTTGCGGAACTGAGCCAAAGTAATATCATTAATGATAGGACGATTTTCTGTTGCTGTATGCCACTGAGTAGCAGCTAGACGATAGAATTTTCCAGTCTTCTTAATCGTTACAGGCTGACCGGAATAAACTAACTTTTCTCCTTCTTTTTGAACCAAAGGAAAAACATCTACCCCTGCTTGATTTCCTACCTTACCCACAGCTCGGCGTCCATAGCCCACAGCTGCGCACACCACCTGAGAAGATAAGCCGGGCTGAACATGAACGGGAAGTTGTACACTCACACTGCCCGACTTCAACTCAACTACATCATCTTCTTTGACTCCCAACTTCTTTGCAGTAGAAGGAGCAACATTCAGGTAATTATCCCAAGTAATCGAGGAAATTGGATCTGGCATTTCCTGCAGCCACGCATTATTTGCATTTCTGCCATCTTGCATGGAAACCTTAGCGTAAAGAGCCAAATAAATCTCTTCTTTACCTACAGGAGTGTATTTTGGAAGAACACTTAACGAGCTGGTCTTGAAAGTACGAGATGAAGCCTTTTGAGATGAACGAACTTGAATCACGCCCGTACGCAGAGCTCCATCCCAAAATTGTTCAAATGTACCGGCTGCACTGGACTCTCTATATACGGTCTCTTTCCAGTGGGATTGCAAATATTCATGCCAATCCTGAACACGAGAAGCCAAGCCACTCACCACTAGACCTGCTTTTCTCCAACTCAATAGAGTATCTTGAAACCCTCGAGTTCCATGAATAGGAGCCAAAGTAGGCTGCTGTAAAGTATATACACCCTTGCGTGGACTTGCATCACCCCAGCTCTCTAAAGCATGGTGATCTGGCAAAATATAATCTGCATAAGATGCTGTCTCATGAAAACGATCTGCGACCATAATCACAAGAGGAACCTTTTTAAAGGCCTCAGCTAGACCTAAAACAGACTCAGGCAATGTGTATGCTGGATTGGACTGATACACAATTAAAGCATCTACTTGTCCGGCCTTCATCTCTGCTAAAAGCTGAGTGAAAGCTGCAAAGCTACTTCTCATTTGAGAATAGCTCACTGTGCCATCTACAGTTTTACCTTCATTTTCTAAAGCGGAGTTGAGCAAATTCGCTGCAACTTGAAGGGCTAAGGAGTCCTTAGTCTGAGAGGAAATCCCGCCAGCAACCACTAAGCTCTTACCCCTAGCATTCCAAAGCTCTTCTGCAAGCCTACGCAGTGTGGATACCCCGCCTTCAAGCCCAAGTTCAGCAGCTACTTTTTCAGGCTGGTAAGCACTCAAAGCACCCACAACAACAGAGTCCCCTGCAAAACGGGACTTCTTCTGATTCACAATCAATTCACATGCGATAGCAAGAGCAACCTTGAGCTCATCTCCAGGTCTTACTGGGTATCTCTCATCTGAGTTTGCGCCAGTCAGACTCATCATTGACTCAAAACATACGACTTTGGACAATTTTGCACGCGAAGCAACTTGTCCTTCAAGTTTTCTACCTTTAGACCAGCCTTGTGTATGCTCAACAGGAGAATTCCAAGTCCCTAAAAAATCTGCTCCCAAGGACAAAACATAATTCGCTTCATCAAACTGGTAGTGAGGAACAACTGCTGCTCCATAACTCTGAAGCTGTGCTTGGGTGAGATCTTCTAGAGCAAGAGGCTCATACTCAACATGAACCCCTGCCTTAAACGCTGACAAAAACTCACGAATTAATCGACGAGTAGCATCGCTTTGAATCTCACCAGAAAGAACTCTAACTCTACCCCCACCGGAAGCAACCTCTTTCAACTTCTTTTGTAAAGTAGCGTCGGCATCAGACCAGCTAATTTCTCTTTGCAAGCCATCAACACGATTTCGAAGGATAGGAGCCTTTAATCGATCTGGATCATAGAGACCTAAAACAGAGGCCTGACCCTGACTACAAATTGCACCACGATTCAATGGATGCTCAGGATTGCCTTCAATCTTAATAGGTCTACCTTCCCTAGTTTTAACTAAAATACCACAACCGGCAGAACACTCCTGACAGGTTGATGCGTACCAATTAGCCACACCAGGAGTTATTTCTTCAGGCTTGACCACATAAGGGATGATTTTATGCACAGGGCGTCTTGCGCAAGCAAAGCTTGCCATTGCCATACTTGCACCCATGATGGTCAAAAAGTCACGACGAGCTAAGCCCGTTTTACCTTCCTGATCTAACTTATCCAGGTACTCAAGAGGCTTTTCATAAAACTCTTGACCTCTTTTTTCCTGAACTTTCGGGTTACTCCAGAAACTCGCTTCAAGCTCCTCTGGACCAATCCAATGGCGGGGTGGAACAAAACCCTCAGTCTTTGAGGTATCCAAATTAAGCTCTTCGTGATGATTATCCATATTTTCTCTCTTCAGCATCAAAGGCAAAAATCAATCTTATCTTTAGTTATGGCAAGTATTACAGTTCACCGGAGCCACAGGTCCTTTTGGGTGCTTCTCATGAGGATAAACCCTCTTGAGAACATCTTGCGGAGTTGTCTGACCACGATGACATTCCATACACCAACCCATAGTCAACGCACCTTTTTGCTCAACACGCTCCATTTTACTGATTTCACCGTGACAAGTTTCACATGAAACTCCTTTTGCAACGTGCCGGTTGTGCGGGAAATAAACGTAATCAGGAAGTTCGTGAATCCTAACCCACTCAATGGGCTTGCCTTCAGAATAGGCTTTTCTAATCTTTTGAATATGTGGACTGTCTGTCTTCACTACAGAGTGACAGTTCATACAAACACTTACTGCAGGAATAGTAGCATGTCTTGAGACCTCTACATTAGAGTGACAGTACTTACAGTCAATCTTGTGATCACCTGCGTGAAGCTTATGACTAAAGGGAATGGGTTGCTCGGGAGCATAACCTTGATTAGATGCAGTTGGGAAGTATGCGAAAACTCCACCAACGACGAGTAAACCGACCAAGAGTGATAGTGCAACGCCTAGCTTTTTTTGATTCCCAGAGATGCGAACCATGAGGTACCTACTTATTTGTTTTTGATCTTTGTCTTCTCATTATCGCCTAATCGACAAAGTTTCTAGTATCTTGTTCAATTCAGAAATTTTTTGATAACGCACGTCAGGTGTTTTGGCAAGATCATAGACAATCCTTGTCATGGAAAATCCTAAAAATACGACTGAGTTTATCCTATTCTTCTCTCATCAAATCGTCTATCTATGAAATAAGATGATCTACGATAACGTGTTGAAAGCAATAGGTAATACACCCATAGTCAGACTCAACAAAGTAGTTCAAGAAAGCGAGGCCAACTTTTTTGCTAAGCTAGAGTTCATGAACCCAGGCGGATCCATCAAAGATCGCATTGGTCTCTGGTTGATTGAAGATGCTGAAAGAAAAGGATTACTCAAACCTGGAGGAACAATAGTAGAAGGTACCAGTGGAAATACTGGCGTGGGCCTAGCAATGGCTGCTGCGATTAAAGGTTATCAGTGCATCTTTGTTCTTCCAGACAAAATGTCGATGGAAAAAATTCGAACTCTGCGTGCATTTGGAGCTCACGTCGTAGTTACACCTACCTCGGTGGAGCCTGACGATCCTAGAAGCTATTATCAAGTCTCTCGAAGATTAGCTCGAGAAACCCCAAACTCCATCTATATGAATCAATATGACAACTTAGCAAACCGAGAAGCACATTACAATGGAACAGGACCCGAGATCTTAAGGCAAATGCCAGATATCGACGTATTTATCGCCGGCATAGGCACAGGAGGAACCATCTGTGGCGTGGGCAAGTACCTCAAAGAACATAAACCCTCTTGCAAAATCGTAGCAGTGGATCCGGTAGGATCGATTGTTTACGACTACTTTAAAACTGGAAACCTCAAAACTGCCCCAAAGACCTATAAGATTGAAGGAATCGGAGAGGACTTCATTCCTAAAAACTATGACTTCTCAGTCATTGATGACATGATTCAGGTTGAAGACAAAGAATCATTCCTGATGACTCGAAAACTCCTCACTCACGAGGGGATTTACTCAGGTATTTCAAGTGGATCTGCAGTAGTAGGTGCAATGAAGTGGATCAAAATCCAGGGCGCCCATTATAAAAACAAAAACGTTCTGATTGTTTTACCGGACAGCGGAAACAGATACCTTTCCAAAGCTTTTAATGACGAATGGATGAGGGAAGTTGGTTTTTTAGAGGAGTCTTCACTAAGAACCGTACAGGACTCACTTCAGAACTCAGATACAGAAAACCCACGCATCATCTATTCACAAGAAAAAGAAAGACCCCTCAAGTGATCTCTCAAATGAAGAAGCGCCATTTGAGCCACATTCCTTTTTCTGACTCACCAGGGCAAATTCAAGGAATAGTTACCGAAAACTCACTCCTACGTGCGCTTCACCAGGTAATCACCCACTCTCATGAAACTATAGAATCGCAGATTAATTCATCCATCAAGCTCATCAGACAAAATGATCTTGTAGAGAAGTCCTTTCACCTCATCTCGCAGGGTAAAATACCCATCATCACTTCAGATCAAATCAGAGACGATATTGTTGCAGTTCTGACAAAAATCGATCTTCTGACTTATATTGGGAGCAGAACATGAAAGAAGCTCAATCGTTGAATCAGTATCATTTTGGAACACTCAGCATCCATGCCGGACAATCTCCTGACCCTACTACAGGGGCAGTAATGACCCCGATTTATCAAACGAGTACTTATGCTCAGGAATCTGTAGGTCAACATAAAGGTTATGAGTACTCACGCACGGACAATCCTACACGAACTGCATATCAAAACTGTGTCGCAGCACTAGAAGGAGCAAAGCACGCACTTGCATTTTCCTCAGGGCTTGCCACAACTGATGCGATCTTACACACATTAAAAGCCGGAGATCATGTTGTATCTTGCGATGACGTATACGGCGGCACATTTAGAATCTTTGATAAAGTCTATAAGAAAATGGGAATTGAGTTCACCTTTATTGATCTCTCTGACTTAAAAAAGGCAGAAGGAGCTTTTCGCCCAAACACAAAACTCCTCTGGATGGAAAGCCCCACTAATCCAATGCTTAAGATTCTCGATATTAACGCTCTGTGTCAGATCGCAAAAGAAAAAGGATCTACTTCAGTTGTGGATAATACATTCATGAGCTCCTACTTTCAAAAACCTCTATCACTGGGAGCTGACCTCGTGGTCCATAGCGTTACTAAATATATGAATGGTCACAGTGATGTGATCGGAGGAGTATTAGCAACAAATCGATCCGACCTTTACCAGGAATTAAAATTTCTCCAAAACGCAATCGGATCAGTTCCTGCCCCAATGGACTGCTTCTTAGTCATGAGAGGTCTTAAAACACTTCACGTGAGAATGGAGCGCCATGCCGAAAATGCACTTAAAATTGCTCACTTTTTAGAAAATCACCCTAAAGTAGAAAAGGTGATCTACCCAGGGCTTGAATCTCATCCTCAACACCTCATTGCTAAAAAACAGATGTCGGGGTTTGGAGGAATGATCACATTTTTTATTCGAGGCGGCCTCAACGAAGCAAAAACATTTCTTGAGCAGGTTCAGATCTTTACTCTTGCAGAGAGCTTAGGCGGAGTAGAATCCCTTATAGAACATCCGGCACTCATGACCCATGCAAGCATACCTAGCGAAACGCGTAAAATTCTTGGAATACATGATAATCTCATTAGAATTAGCGTAGGAATAGAGGACGTGAGAGATCTCATTAAGGATTTAGAGCAAGCTCTTAAATCAATCTCATAGAAACGAGTAGTTCTTGCTTTTTTTCGCAATACAGTTTAAAAACTATATTGCATGAAAAAATTAAAAGAGTTGATCAAGAAGATGTTAAAGTCTAACTCCCGACTTGCTTTGGCTTAGCGATTTGAACTATTTTTTTATCAAATCCAGGTAAAATCTCAAAGATTAGAGCTGAGCAATCACGAGCAGGCATTTCAACGTCACCCCATTGAGACTTTACTCGATAAATGAATTCATTCAAGACTTTCTCTATTTCTACATCCCTAAGAGAATTAAGGACTTGAAGAAGTCCATCCTGCCCACCCTGAACTGACTCAAGAAACCCTGCTGATAAGAGCACGATTCGCCCCCCCTCTGCGATAGGGAAGCTATCCTCAGTCACTTCTGCTAAGGACTGCTCTAGATGAATTCTAGCACTTTGCGCCTGCTTGATTTCAAAATCTTTACCTTGCGGAGCATAAAAAAAGAGAACATCTCCGCAATGAGTATATCGAAAGACTCTCTCTTTCCTCAGGATATTTCCAAAAAATAAGGTCAATGAATCTCTCTCACCTAATGTGAGTGAAATTTCATCCGATATTTGCCTAACCACTAAGGCAGTCACTCCGCTCTCATCGAGTTGATTAATCGAAAGTTTAAGTGCAGCTCTCATCAGAATACTCACAACAGAGCTACATAATCCATAACTAGAGCTGTGTGTCATCATCAGAGAAAGGTGGTTTTTATTATTAGACTCAGCAAGGTCAAAATAATCTCCACCGGAACGCAAACCAGCTAAATAGCGATTTGCAACCTTGAACCCATTTACTTCAGGAAATCTTTTCGGCACCTGAGCCTGGTGTAGTCGCTCAGTCAAAGAGAGATCTTCTCGAAAGTACTCAAGCACCTCCGTTAAGGAAGAGTTTACTTGGATCAGTTCCTGCCACAGAATGAGCTGCTCATAGAGCTTCACCTTACTCACGACCTCAAGCAATCTAAAGGGATGAACAATGAGATCATCAACCTGATGATCTCCAAATACATTTGGAACGATAGTTTGAGATTCATCCACTACTAAGAATATTGCTCTACCCTTTCGACTCCATTGCAGTGAATGAAGCAAACCTTCATGATTGGGATCTTCTCCATCGATGAGAATGATTTGCCCATGTGGCTCTTGCTGATTTCCTAAAAAGATCTGAATATCTTCGATTGAACTCAAAAGAGCTCGAAGCTCATTCACCCAGACTCTCTCTTTTTCAGCATCAACCGCATAAACATCAATTCTTATACTCATATTTAATTCACCCTTAAAAAACTCTTAAAGAATACTGAAGTATATACTGCGACCCTCTCATCTCTAACCCACTTAAACCTACATTCTCTGTATAATAGGCTAGAGAAAACTCTGCTGATCTTGTTCTTAAGCCCAACCCCATAGAAGGATAACGACCCCTAAGCCCGCCCCTAAGCAAAAATCTCTGATAAATCGAAATCTCTCCACCTATTGCCAGCTGTTCTCTGTTGAAGCCTCCAGAGGCTTGATGCGTGAAATCTCGATAGGCTAAGGAAAGATGAAGAACTCCTAGACTCCCTAGCGTAGGATGAATACTGAATGCCACATCCATCGTCATGGGCTCAAAAGGGGATACTCCAATAGGTTGATTAACAAAGGATACAAAAGTACTTGATGAATATCTTGTACCTGTAATATTTCTAGCAACCAGATCGAGTTGAGGAAAATATGGAGTAGGTAGAGTGAGAGCTACTCCCATATTATGCGAAAACCCTGCACCTTGAGTTAACCCTGAACTGTAGGACAGTGATGAGGAGGCGGAAGCCACCTCTGAGCCTGAGGCCTGATTCACCCACTGGAGGGAGTAACCTACACGTACCCATCCATTCAAAAAACTCCTACCAAAACCTACGGTTGGGATGAACTGGTAAAGGCTACGATGAAAAATACTTCCATCAGAGAGTGCCTGAGCCGTAAATTCTCCTTGCATGAGCAGTCCCACAGAAAAGCTGGGGCCGCCATAACTCAAGGCATATCTTCCTGAGAATCCAAAATTTTGCTTGGGATAGGAGGTGAGGAGACTTTTTGCGCTATCTAAACTTAAGATTTTTCCTGCGTTTTCTTTTGCATGTGAAATCAGAGTATCACTCGGAGAAAGGGAGTAATTGACAAGCTCAAGTCTGGACTTTTTGATTTTTCCAAGAATTGCGGGATTATAGAACAAACCTGAGATGACATCATCAGGCAAACCTAAAGCCGCATCCCCTTGAGCTGCAACCTGTGCCGAGGTGAACCTTGAACCTGGGGATTGATCTAATCTGGCCTCCGCAACATTTGGAAAAGCCAGAACTATAAAAACAACCAGCAAGGCAATGAGGCTTGATTGAGAAGACTGACTCAGACTCCAAAAGGACATACCATGTTTTCGGAAAACTGAGGAAAATCCTGATCTTTTTATTAGCTGCCCTCAAGAATGGAACGGATACGTGATGGCTGTTCATTTTCAACAGAGTACTAGGTATCGAGAACTTTGAGCATATTGCTATGCGTTATATATATGAGGATAAAAATAAAAACAACTTTCTTTATTTTTCTTCTATTTATTCCATTACTTACTTTCACACTACTGGCAGATTTTCATACTTAAGACGAATTCAACACACAAAGTCAAATTCTATCCTCAATATAAAGCCCAATTCAAACCTCGAGTAGGCTTTAGACTTGAATTGAGTCAAAGACCTTTCTTCTGATCTGAAAAAAAACAAGACTGAACATCGCTCAAAACAGTCGCTTTTATTCAAAAAAAACATAAAGATTATCTTAAGATCAAACGACAAGCATATGAACGGGTACCTCATTTATGGCAGAAGTCTTAAAAAAATTTGGCCGCTACTTTCTACTCGATCACCTCGCACAAGGTGGGATGGCCGAAATTTATCGAGCACGCCTTGCGTCTTCAGATGGGGCTGGTCGCATTATCGTGATTAAAAAAGTCATAGCTGGATTTGGAAACAATGCTGACTTTCTCAGCATGTTCAAATCTGAGATTCAAGTGACCATGGGCTTTAATCACCCTAACATTGTACAGGTCTATGACTTTGGGGAAGAGGAGAATCAACCTTACATTGCAATGGAGTGGGTAGATGGAAAAAACCTTAAACAATTTTTAAATCGTTTTGCTGAGCTCAAAAAACCCTTTCCCATTGAGCTAGCAACTCACATCATTGAGCAAAGTGCCGCTGGTCTACACTATGCCCATAGCTACAGAGACAAGGTCAGTGGGAATCCACTCAATATTGTACATCGAGATATAAGTCCACAAAACCTCCTCATTTCATATGAGGGAACACCGAAGGTGATTGATTTTGGGATTGCGAAGGCGACCACAAATCAGGAGGCCACACAGGCTGGAGTAATCAAGGGTAAACCCAGCTACTTATCTCCTGAGCAGATCAGTGGAGAGGCACTCGATGGAAGAAGTGATGTCTTTGCATTAGGAGCAGTACTTTGGGAAGTTCTCACTGGGAGAAAGCTCTTTGCGGGTGACAATGACCTTGCCGTTTTAAAAATGATTGAGGCCTGCCAAACTCACGTAAAGCCCCCCTCGACTCTTAATCCAAAAGTCCCGAAAGAGCTTGATTATATTGTTTTGAGGTCTCTAGCAAAACAGAGGGAGAAAAGATTTCAAAGTGCTGAGGAGATGCAAAGGGCACTCCATAAATTCCTCTATAACTATTATCCTGAATTTAATCCGACTGATCTATCCTATTATGCACGAGATCTTTTCAAGAATGAGATCGTTGAGGATCGAAAAAGAATTCTCAAGTTGAGCGAGAAGGCCGAGCAAGTCCTTGCAAACTTAAAAAGCTCTGAATCTACCCAAGCACGGGCAGTCTCTTCTCAAATCAGTCCACCAAAACAGCCCGCATCAGCCCCGTTAAATCAGAGTCCTACACAAGGAACCTCCTCACCACCAGTCTCTCCCCTATCGCATTCACAAGTTGAATTTCAGGACCCATCCCAAGCCCCTGTCATTGAGCTCTCACCTGCCACTATTCTACCTGATCAAGGCACAGTTCTTACTCAACAAAAACGTCCTACCCACTCACCTAGGCTTGATTCAGTCGCAATTACCAGTAAAGCCCTACCTTCGTCAGGAAATACGGCAGCTCATATTCAGGGAACTCAGCCCTCATCACGTTTGACAGCACCCATCTTGCGTGCACCTCAGGCTCAATCCCTACAAAAGACGGACTTACTTCGTAGCAAGGGTTGGTGGTTTATCGCAGTGGCCTGCTTACTTTTAATCTCCTGGTTAGGGCCGCAGTATGGATTTGAAGTGCCAATCTTATCAGGACTCCTAGGAACTCAGGCTCAACGAGGTAATGACCAACGTCGAGTTGGAAGTACCTCTTCGAATCAGTCACCTCAAACGATTCCCAATATTCCGGGAGGCTCTGGAAAGTCAATCTTACTCAAAATTCACCTTGCACTGGGTGGAGGTTCAGGACCAACGATTAAACTCAACTCTACTGATCTCAACTCAGAGTACCCTCTGGTTTACGCGCCCTTAGATCTTCCTTTAGAACTAACAATTGAGAAAGAGGGATTCAAACCCTACCGCAGTGAATTTGTCTTAGATTCAACACAGTTTAATGGACTCAAAGAATGGCAAGTTGAGGTAAAACTTGAACCTCTACATGGGGGATTCCTCACGCTACACTCTACTCCTAATGCTATTGCAACCATCATGATCGATGGTGTTGCTTGGAAGAAGGAAACTCCCATTGAAAGAGAGAAGCTACCTGTTGGCCATTACGAGATTCACCTTGAAAACACGGTACTCGGAATGGAAAAAAAGGTCCCTCTCGACATTGTAGAAGATCAATATGAAATCCAAGAAGTAAGACTAGATCTCAAAAATCAATAATGAACCTCTAGCTCTTGAATCAACTTGGGAATAAACCCATCAAATCCACCATTAGATAAGACAGCAATCAGATCTCCTGTAGCTGCGCTCTTAGCTACGCTTTTGACACCTATATCAACACTAGACAGGAGATGAGCTGATTTACCTAGATCATGGAGATCAGAAACAAGCATATCACTTGAAAACTGATCATCATGAGAGATTCGACTCTGATCAAAAGGAGAGGCAATCCAGATTTGATCTGCTTCTTGAAATGCACTGACATATTCCTTCTGAAAAATTTTTCTACGAGAAGTAGCACTCCGAGGCTCAAACACTGCAATCAGCCGAGATGCGGGATACTTGAGTCTAAGTGCTTTTAACGTTTCGCGAACAGCTGTAGGATGATGAGCAAAATCATCAATTACAGTAACTCCGCGAATCACAGCTTTTACTTCTTGCCTTCTCTTAACACCTTGAAACTTTTTTAGAGCTGCCCGAACTAGCTCTGAATTCACACCCAAGCACTTGCACTCAATCCAAACAGCAAGTGCATTTAAGACGTTGTGAACTCCTGAGAGCTGAATGGCAAGCTCATCGACTTTCTGACCTGAATCCAACACATCAAAATGAGTCAATCCATCATTGAGAACTCTTACCCGCTCAGGAGTATACCTCGCTTGACTTTGGGTTTGAGCGCCATAAGAAAATACAGGAACTTTTGCATGCGCAGTAATTTTTCTGACGTACTCATAGTCAAAGCAAGCAATCACATGCCCACCTTTTCGAATACGAATGAGAAGTCCTTCAAAGGCTTTCACGACAGAACTCATATCAGGATAGATATCAGCATGATCATACTCAATAGAGGTCAAAATAGCATGATCCGGCAGGTAATGATTGAACTTAGGGACCTTATCCCAAAAGGCCGTATCATATTCATCACCCTCTAAAACAAACACAGACGGTGTTCCTTTGCTATGAGACTCAGATAGAAAAAAACTTTGAGGAAGATCTTGCGAGACTCCTCCGATGAAGTAACTGGGTCTTTTTTGGCATTGCTCCAAAACGTAGGCGAGAAGACTTGAAGTAGTGGTTTTGCCGTGAGTACCCGCCACAACGAGGTTAGTCGTACTTTGTAGTAAGAGTTTTTCCATCGCCTCAGGCAGAGAGGAATAAACGTATTTTCCGCACATGGCTTCTTGTGCTTCTGGGTTGTCTTTTCGAATCACATTCCCAATAATCACCAAATCGGGGTGAATAGAGTCCGCACTTAAATTTTCAGCACGATAACCAGTATAAACCTGTACTCCGGCATTCTTTAGAACATCACTCATGGGAGGATACAGAGGGAGATCACTTCCAGTAACGTGGATACCTTGCCGCTTTAAAAAGGCAGCAAAGGCGCCCATCAGAGTTCCCCCTACCCCGATAATATGTACCTTTCTTAAAGAATAAAACTCAGGAAGCCTCGAAGTGTTAGTCATAGCTCTCTGATTTTCCTCAATCTCAGAGGATGAGTCAAACCCGTTTTACTAAATCCTCTCGCAGGGCATCGTGAATCAGAGGGCGAAAAACTTTAAGTTCCGAACGATCCCGACACGGATGCACACGATTAGTCAGAACTGTAATTGAAAGCTTTGCCTCAAGATCAATCCATAAAGAAGTTCCAGTAAACCCCAAATGACCCACTGAGTACTTGGAGAAGTACTTACCTGCTGAGGATGCTTGGGCAGATGGGGTGTCCCAGCCTAGAGTTCGGGTGCTATCTTTGGGCTGAGCCACTCGAGTAAAAAAAGCACTTAAGGTATCTTGAGAAAAAAAACCGCTCCACATCTGACTCACAAATTGAAGGATCGAGAAAGCATCTCCAAATACGCCTGCATGGCCGCCATAGCCTCCCATAGCCCAACAATTGTCATCATGGACCTGGCCTTGTAAAACACCACCTCTCCAAGAACACGCTTCTGTAGCGGCCACCTGCGAAAGCCTCTGATCCTCCGCTGATCCTATCACTCGATGAAAAGAGAGCCCCTCAACTCCCATAGGTTTCCAAATCCAACGAGCTACGGCTTGATCCAAGGGCAGCTGGGTAATTTCCTCAAGTACAAATCCAAGCAATAAAAAAGACAGATCGGAGTAAACAGCCTGAGATCCTACAGGGTGGTCAGGCACTTGAGAAAGAATAAGCTGCCGCATCGCTGCTTGCCTGATCTCAATGGGAATCTGAGGAAGAAGCGTTGGAGAGAACTGAGTCCTGATGTCTTGCCAGAAGGGCTTCCAAGCAGCAAGCCCAGCGGTATGAGAGAGGAGATGCCGAATCCGAACCTCTCTTGATAAGAACTCAGGAAAAATGCTCGATACTGGCGTATCCCAAGAAATCCAACCTCTATCCACGAGCCGTGCGGTGAGGGCTGCAGTAGCAAGAACCTTAGTAAGGGACGCCAAATCAAATGAAGTATCTATGAACATAGGAAGAGCTGAGGGTACTTCTCTTCGATATCCCCAAGCCTGCAAAAATACAGATTCAGGAGATTGAGCCTGCCAAAGTCCGATCACGACTCCTGGAAAAAGCTTTCTATCTAGAGCCTGATTAATGACTGCGTAGGTTTTTGGAAACTCTGAGGATGTAAAAAGGTTGATTTTCATGACTGAACATCGCTCCTCACCGTTTTTTACCCATGAACTCACTGACCTCAATACCTTAAAGTAATCTCACAATCTGAGTCTTAATCTAGAATCTCACCTCTGCCTCCATTATCAAAATAAAACTACAGGATACGAAAACGCACGAGGGGAGAGAGCGGCTCTTCTCTCTCCCCTTAAATACCCCACTTAAACCTAGACTTAGGTCCATACAAAAATAAGATATAAAAAATTATTCATTTCTAAATAATTAAATTTTCTCTAATTAGCTCCTGAGTTTCAAATCTTCTTCCAGAAAGAGGGCTAATATCGATCGTCTCAGACTTTCCGTAAAGAATAAGCTCAGCTAGAGTAAGCCCTGCACTATAACTTTGCATTACCCCATGACCAGAGAATGAATGTGCTTCATAAACACCGCGCTGATTCCTTAAATTGCCCTGTGTGACTGCGCCAAGAATAGCGCACTCATCTGGAGAAACTTCATAGAGACCTGCCCAACCTGTCAAATGCTTTAGACGTTCAAAGCAGGAGGATCTTTCATAAAGAGCTGGCCAGATATATTCCTCAAAAAACTTCTCTCCGTCATAATTAAAATTCACACCCTGAGACTCATGATGCGTTGCAAAACCTGCTAGTCCATTTGTAGCCTCGGGATGAAAATAAACACCAGAGGAATCAACAACCATTCCATACGGAGTTAAATCTACATCCCGGCAATCAAAAATACTGACCTGTCTCCTCAAGGGATAGGATGGAGCCTCATAGCCTAAGATGCGCGCAACTCGTGAGGCCCAGGGACCTGCACAATTAATAATATTTTTTGCTCGATACTGAACCCGTGCTCGTCCCAGGTCTTTCTTAAAAGGAGCTGAAGCAATTTCAATCTTAGTCTCATGAGACATCACCGACTCAAACCTTTCGAGAGTCGCTACCACATGATACTCGCCTCCATGTGCGAGATAGGAAGCATCTTGCAAAAGAGTCCTATCCTCAAAAATTACCCCATGGGCTTTTGCTATTTCACGATAATGATTCTTCAGGAGATTGGGATTAATCAGGCCATCTCGAGGAGAAAATAATGCTCCTGCCAAATCATCTACCTTATCGATAAAGGGGATATTACGCTTTAACTCAGAGGGTTCCCATACTTGCACAGGCCAACCCAGATCAACTTGCCTATTCCTGGCTTCAAGTGCAGAAACCCAACGCGAACCCGGGTGAAGCCAGAGATATCCACAAGGCCGATAGCCCACTTCTGTTGCAAATTGCTCAAAGTATTCAATCGTGAGCTTTGACATGAGAATATTAATAGGTTGAACCCAGGTCGCTCTCACCCCACCCGCATTAAGCTCTGAACTACTTAAGGTACCTTCGAGATCAAAATCAATGACCCGAATATTTTGCATCCCCCTCTGCGAAAGATGCATTGCTAGACTACTTCCGATTACTCCTGCCCCAACAATCAAAGTATCTACCCTAGTTGTCATAGGGAGAGTCTTTACCACATGAGCTCGGTATAAGTCTCTGCAATGATTTTTTGTTGTCCCTGCTCTTCTGCAACATAGAGGATCTTGGTGCCACGGGAACGGTGCCCCACTCCTCCCGATTTTAGCCGAGATAAGTAGTTTTGGGTAAAAGTAACCATGGAATATTTAGGATGCCTGTAATAAATCACATCCTCAGGGTTTACCTGGATGGTCTCGTATTTTCGATTGAGGCTTGACTTATATTCCTTCCATTGGCTCTTGCTCTTTCCTTGAGCCGAGAAGTCTGAGTGATAATGATCGATATAACCATCCACATCCTTAGTCTCCCAGCTTTTGATCCAACTTTCAAAAAATACTCTTAAGGGAGCATCCTGACCCGGGTGCATATAATCTTCTGTAAGCTCTGAGAATACAAGAATAGGCGTGAGCCCGACTCGAACATGAGGTTTGATATCCTGAATTTCTTCATTCTTGACGACTACACAGCCCTGACTATCAAAATTTCTCTTCAATCGATCTGGCTCGTCCGTGGCATGAAGCATGATTCCATTCCCTGTTCGACCAGCAATCTGATCAAAAGCATTTGGAAAATTCATGTAAAATGCCATGGCACCGAACTTTTTTTGTAAATGCGGCGGAGTGAGCAATGCCTTGAAGGTATAAATCCCTTCGGGAGTCTTTAGGTCACTTTCGTTTTCCTTATCCCCTTTGACCTGCCCCAAAGTCGCATGAAAGGTCTTCAAGACCTTATATTTTCCTGAAACATATTCAGTCACATGAAGTTGATTAGTCTTTTTATCAACTAAAATTGCCGTAGAAGGATTACGCGCAAGCACCCATTGAGCATGCAGCAAAACCACTCCGAGGAAGAAAACTCGAACAAGTGCATTTATTTTGATCATGATTCAATCTTAAAAAGTAGGAAATAACTCTGTCAAGTGAGCTTGTCTTGGCTAGAACGAGCAAACTCTGAATTAAATCGAAATCCCCAGACTCGAAGAAGAGCCTCAAAAACAATTCTTCGATTCATTTTTGACTTTCCTATCTTGCGATCCTCAAAAACAATAGGAAATTCAACAATATTAAATCGCCTTAAGAAAGCTCGATACTTCAGTTCGATCTGAAAGGAATATCCATCTGAGCGCAATGACTCCAACTGAACAGCTTGAAGCACCTTACGGCGCCAGCCATTAAAACCA
>Ga0255098_1000004_pt1 | contig 136211 bp, 141 predicted proteins | sample Colum_Atlam_RepC_2_FD_188440 | JGI IMG/M metagenome (GOLD analysis project Ga0255098, IMG submission 188440) | Freshwater microbial communities from Columbia River, Oregon, United States - Colum_Atlam_RepC_8d | ecosystem: Environmental > Aquatic > Freshwater > River | place: USA: Oregon... | reverse complement strand
TGAATTTCAGACCTCCCATGGATTCAGCAATACGGGTCTTTTCTTGTAGTTCCTGAAACGTATGAAACCCTAATACTTTGAGATTATTTTCTTGTAATCTCATAAAAAACTGATAAAACAATGCGTCCTGATAGGAAGGACGCTTTGCTTTTTTGGGCGGGCGTATTTGGACATCAAAGGATGCTTTCATACAAAAAGGTAAAATATCTTTTGAATTCATTCAATGTTATGTTGTCTGTCCTTGTGTTTAAATCATTCAATGAATGGTATGTTTTAGCTTATCCAGTTCATCCTCCATCACCTTAATTTCCACTTCTTTTAAAAGGACATATTCGATGTAGCTGTCCATTTTGGATAAGGTTTCCGGAGACAAATCATCCATGTAAATAAAAGACCCGTTGCTGTTCTCGCTAATCTTAGAAGGTTCAGATTCATATACAATCTTCAATATCTGTATCTGTTCCTCTTTATTAAAGGTATGAATCACGCGTTGCATCTTGGAGACGTCGGGTTGTTCCATTTTATCAAAAAAGAAATCAATGTTTAAACCTATTTATCTCTATTTTAATCTTTTTGAAGAATCTCGCCCATCGCATGAATACATGGGTCATTCAGTTCAAACCGTATACCAATCAAGGAAACGTTAATCCATTGCTGTGTCGTGAATAAGTCAAAATCGACATCTTGATTGTGTTCTCGTGTGACAAAGATAGTCAATGGATTATTATCCTGCTTGAGCAAGGCCCGTAGACCGACCTTGGTAATTTGCTGGATTTTACAGGATACATGCATATCTTGTTCGGGGCAACATACAATTGCATCATAAAATACGTGATAAATGATGTAATCTTCTTTCAATAAGCCCGTCTTGTAATGGTTCAGTCGAACGCTGTCCTTGTAGACATACCCCTCCTTCCGACATTTTCCTTCCAAGTAGGCCTTCCCGTAATTGTCAAAATACTTCTCGATGTTGTGAGTTCCCGTCATGCATTTCCAATATTGAATACAGATGGTTTCTTCCAACATGATTTCCTTTTCCATCTTATGATATACACAAGATACATCTATATTCAATTTTTTAGATAAGTAATTTAGACCCTAAGGCCTTATTTCTTTTTGATAGAGGGTGCTTCGATATGTTGGTAATATTCCATCTTGGACAAGAAACTTCGAGGGCTACGTGTCTCGTCCAAGTAACGGAGATAGACCTCGGCTACAATCGATAAGATAAATACATTCAAGGACTTGCTATTCTCAATGGTGTAAAAGTTCAACCTGTGTAGAATCTGGTCATTCAATAGTGTCAAAATATCGGTCTTCTTGTTGTTCAGCACATATTTTCCAGTCGTGATTCGGACTTGCTTTTGCTTGGTCTTGAAATGATAATGTTTATCGTTAAAGAAACCCATGAAGCCAATCAGGTCCGAGACAACCACGGGTTCAGGTGGATAGGCTTCTACCGCAGTCTTTTCTGTATGGGTTGCGCGAGTCCATACCTCTTTTTCCACGCCTACCAACTCGGGTCTTAACACGTATAGCACCCCTTTTGAATGTATCCCATCGCGGTCGAGGAGATGGATGTAACTCATGTCCTCATGTGTAAGCACCAAAGGTTTATAATATTGTAATAATTTTTGTTCAAACTCACTGTGGTCCGTCTTGGAAAAAAGATAATTCAATAGGTCTAACTCTTCTTTGAGATTAGACTGTTCGCATAAATGTGTCACCAAATACCGGTCTAGTTCTGCTGAACCAATCTCCTTAAATTGTTTATTGATGTATTGGGTTGCCTCGTAATACATACTATACCAATCCATCTCAGCCGCCTCACTCGGTGGCAAGGTTGCCTTGTTGTAATTGGTGCGCATAATATCCACCATGGGATGGACCTCCTGCACCTTTACATCCGTCGTATCCAAGGTAAAAGATAGAGGCTTCACGGGAATCGGATGTTCGCGCTGATACATGGGAAGATGAGGGTCTTGCAACTCTTCGGGTTGAAAAAGAATAAGCTTGCCTACCATGACCAAGGTGCCTGTCTTGTTAAATTTGTCGCTCACAATCGTTTCCTGTTCAATCATATCTTGAAGCGTGCGTATGATATTGAGTTTGGTCACGGTATTGCTGTGTAGCCGATGAATGATTTCATTGAGCGTATACACATGTCGGACTTGATAGAGTTGTTTCACTTTATCGGAAACCTTGGATTTCTTGGTGTGTGCATAGGAAAAAGTGGACGTGTCCTCCACATCCCCCGGCTTGAGTTCATTGATACAGGCATAATTACAGTTTTCCATGTAATCACAGAAGTTGCTAAAGGGTTCATCTTTGGGGACATAGTCCATGGTTAACCCGTTGCTCAGGGTAATGGGAACCTTTTGGTCTATGTTTGAAAAGTTTTGTTGTTCTTGGTGTAGGATACAGTCCACCGACGCACGCTTCAACAAACGAGTCACCTTGCCAATCTTAATCGACTTCTTTTCTGCCATGCGATAAATAAGATGGTCTAAGGATTCCACTTTCGGGTCACTCAAATAAGCACAATGTAAAAAGAGCTGAACATTTCTATCTTCTAAAGGTAATTCTTTATGACTACAGTTGCGTCTCGCGCGTCCAATGATTTGTTCGATGCGATTTAGGTTATACCATGGTTCTAGGATATGAACTTGTCTCAGATTTTTCAAGTCAATCCCTTCGGTGCCCGCCTGAGAAATCAAAACCACCTTGACCCGTTCTCCGTGAACGTTGTTCTGCGTCAATACACTAATCTCTTCATTGACATTCGGACTAAGTAATTTATCACCCGAGATGATGGCATATTTGGCCGTCTTGTTGGGGCCATTGTAGTCCGGTTTTTTTCCAAGATTAAACACATTGACATCCGGTTTCTTGTCTTTAAACAGAGACATTTTCTTTTCGCCATACCGCTTAAACCCGTATTCTTCCAAGGCCAGCGCAAACGGAATGAGACCGCCTGTAATATACTGGGAGTAGACCAATACGATTCCCTCGGACTCGATGATATGGTCTAATACACTCTTCATTTTGGCACTGTATTCGCCCAATTTGTCGTATTCAAACATCCCTCGTAATGGCGTCTCTTTGTATTCAAAATCGGTTTTGGTGGTTTTGTATTGCATCACATGGGATAGACCGTCTTCGCCTGTAAGATAACCTTGGTCAACCGGATAACTGATAATAAGCGTTTGTATCGGTTTTAACAATTCATTGTAGCCAAGAGAGTCCAACAAGTCAAAGTCTTCGACGGATTCATTGAGTTTCCCCAATACCGATTGATACGCCGCTTCTTGCTGGCCAGATAGAGAGATTCCATACAGGTCAATGTATTTCAGGGGGACGGTAATCTCCTTTTCGTTAAACTGAACGGTGGGGTTCGGCAATAAGAAAGAGGAATGCTGATCCGCATACATTTTGGGTGTAATCAAATAAGGAAAGCTATAAGGGTTTTCGCCTCGAACATATGAGACATATCCATTTGCACTCTCCAACAATCGCTTCTCTCCATCTGGTTTCAACTCTCCGTCTTTGGTAAAGACGTCCGAGACACGCAAGATGGAACGATTGTCGTTTAACCGAAACAGGTTGAGTAAAAAAACAATTTCCCTTGCGTCGTTGTACATGGGAGTGCCTGTCATAAAAATGAATTTCATTCCTTTGACATTCTTCACCAGCTCCAGGAGCATGCCTGCCACTCGTTTTCCAATACTATCGCTGGGCTGGTCCGTGATGCGAATGTTATGAATCTCATCAATGACAATCACGCGTGACTCAAACGTATGTTTCAGCTTTTTATAGTCTCGGCTTTGGCGACATTTTTCGATAAAATTCGCAAAACTCACGTATCCAATAAACGAATAATTGTCTCGGATAATTTTCTTGATGATAGACACCAACTCTTCTCTCGGCAAAGAATGGATTTGATAGGCGTTGAGGTCATTGAGCAGCGAGTTCCCCACGCATCCATTCAACACCCATAACCCCTTTTTCTTCTCCAACTTAGTTGGGTCAAACAATTGAAGCTTGAAGTTTTCCTGCACGTTAGGAGACGCCACTACTATGATTTTTTTAAAGTTGGCCATGTATTTTGAATAAGTTCGAAGGGTCTCTGTCATGGTGCTAGCAGAACATGTCTTTCCACTTCCTAGACCATGATACATGAGCAAACTATTGTAAGGGGTATCGTAGGACATGAAACGTTTGCCAAATTCCTGATGCGGCGCCAACTCAAAAGAACTCCCTGCCATACAGATGGATTTGGTTTTAGAGGCAATCTCTTCTATCTTTCCTTCATACTTGTAGGCAAACTCCTTTTTTAAAGCAATCTTACCTTGAAGACCAGGATTTGCCACACTTGGATAAGTCCCCGTCCCTGTCATTATAATGTTTTCATATTAAAAAATAATACTTTCTTCCAACAAAGTGTGTATACAACGTATAATATCCAGTTTCTCCGTGTTATAGGGTCGAATATGCTTACATGCCGTGTCATAATTCATCCATTTCAAATTCCCGACTTCGCTCTTCTGGTAATTTTTGTCGTCCAGTGAGATAAAATAGGGTATCTTTGCTAAAAAGTAACGGTGTTTATAAGATTTCATATTGGACCCCGTAAATATTTCTTCAAATCCAGATAAATTTTCAATGAGTTTGATATGGTTTTTGTCATAGCCCGTCTCTTCTTCAAATTCTCTAAGTGCACATTCAATGTCCTTTTCTTTGAAATTTCTTCGACCCTTGGGAAAGCCCCATTCGGGCTCTGTCCAGGGCGAGGCCACCTCAAATAATTCCTTGTTGGTTTTCTTGATAAAGTCAAATTTGTCTCGGTTCGACGTATCGTATTCTTCTTCATTCTTGTTCCATAGCTTCGCCCACAATTCAGGATACCCTTTCGTGAGAATGAGCGTCTTCTCCTTCTCGGTCATTTCCATGAGAATATTCTTCAATTGAAACACGTTTTTCTCTGAATATTTTCCTCTTAAAAAATCCACATACCCAAGCGTATCCTTTCGCTGGATAAGCAAATATTCGATTTCATCTTTCAAATTGACACGAAAACAAACAATCCCAAGGCTTGTAATCGGTCGTTTACAGTTAAAAAATAAGTGGCCATTGCCTCCGCAATTATTACATTTGGGTTTTTGATACATCTAGTAAAAGAAAAGGGTTTTATTTATATATTTTATACAAGGATGAATGATCATGAGGTTCTTTTTTCTTACCTCAAAAAAAGTATCTCCTATTATGAGCCCAACAAGGTAAACCGCAAAAAAATAAAGGAACTATTCTCTTGTATCCCTTATTTTGTCTCGGGCGAAGACCAGGACATTTTATATCCTCTGTTAAACAAGCATCCGATTCATTGTTACTACGATAGCGAAAAGGGTCTGCAAGAATACGTCTATCTAATCTATCGTCTCTATCATCGTGAAAAAAACAAACCCTATCTAGATTATGATACATTTTACAGAACAGACCAACAAAGACGTGAAAGAAATCATCATATTTACTTTATCCTGGTGGTTTGTCTCGTCATTTATTATCTCTATGCATTACAATGAATGTGAAATTCATCATTGTCCTATTGACGGGCGGATTCCTCTACAATACCTATCACGATAATTTCATTCTGAATAGTCTCAAGACACATCAGAAATACTACAAAATGGCGGGTATACTTGTGTTTGGATTGGGATTTTATCTCATGATACACCGTAACCCTACCGAAAGCATGTCTTTTATGAATGCGTTTAGACAATACATTCAGGTCATGCCGATAGACCGACAAACCAAAGACATGATACAACCTTTTTTACAAAAGGACCCCGCGGAACGGATACGGACCTCGGGCAAAAATTCAACCAGTCGTAGCGTGAGTGAGACAAAAAAGAAGTACGTGGCCTCTCAGCAAGGATGGAAATGTAAAAAGTGCCAACAATCCCTAACGGCATGGTTTGAGGTGGACCATGAGATACGACTGGAACATGGGGGGTCCAATGAAGTCGAAAATCTTGCGGCTTTGTGTCGCAATTGTCACGGAGAAAAGACCGCTATGGAAAATATTTAATATTCAAAATACTATACTATAATATACTATAATATCAAATGGATGGAAACGCCACCTATACGTATTCTTCCAATTCGAAATTTTTCTTCCTACTACTACTCTTCGTATTCCTTTCCATCGGAGTGTTTGTCTTTATGGTAAACCCTTATCATATCTTGGACCGGTTCAAATTGTCTATGATATTTATATTCTTTTTTATCTCTTTTGGTATATTCTATTTTATCGAGTCTCATTTTAAAGAGGATACTTCGGAATCCCTTCCCGAGTCTTTGGCCTTTTTTTGGCCTCATTTCTTAAGGGTAGGTAAATTTGTTCTGTTTGCTATCCTGTTGACCTGGGCATTTATATTGGTCTATCGCCAATTTGTTGAAACCACTTCGACCATGTTGCAATATTCTTTTCTCTTGACCATGGGATTTTTTGTGTTATTGCTTGCCGTGTTATATCGAGGGGATAGCGCTCCCTTGAATAGCCCCATTCTTCGTCTTATCATTGACTTCATCATGTATATCCCCTGTTTACTTCGCGACTTGGTCGATTATATGAAAAAGGATTATGCCGACACACCTTCTACCACCTTTATTCTTTTGGTTGTCTTGATTTTGTATGTCATTCTGTTTTTCATTTTCCCAGAAATACAAAAGGAGTGGTCGAAACAAGACGGCATTACCTTGATTGAACGTCCCATCTCCTTGCAGGAGGCTTCCATCTCCATGAGCCGAAACGAGCTCTATGAGAAAATATTCTATAGCAAACCATTCTACGAGAGATGGACGAGACAAATTGTGGTCTATTTAGAACAGAATGACTTGAAAAAGCAAAAGGAACGGGAAAAGCAAAAAGAAGCTCAAAAAGAAGGTGCGAAGGAAGGGTTTACCACGTTGGAAACCCAAGACAGTCAGTCTCTCTATGGATGGTATAATGCGTTGGAAAGGTATAAACAACTCATCTTTCAAGACATGAGTGAAGATATCAACCCAGAAATAGATAGCAGATTGAAGACACTCGAAGAGAAGAAGAATGAATACAAGAAAAAAATACAAGAAAAAATCCGTAACAATCCTCAATTGCTGGGTGTGGTAGAAGCGCTTCAACTACTTTACTCTACCGTTCGCGCAAGCGGAGACACCGTATTGACCATCCCCTATGTATTAATGGGAAAGCCTTCGGTCATTGACGGAAACATGTATCATTATTCGTGTTCTTTTTGGGTATACTTTAATACCCTGGAATTTTGTGCGGACAAGCAAATGATTGTGAGTTTTGGCACCAAGCCCTCGCTATACTACACGCCCTCTACAAAGGAACTATCGGTCGAAATCAATCAAGGGGAGACCACCAATCGGAGACAACTGTATAAAACAAATAAGATATTGTATCAGAGATGGAACCATATTGTCTTTAATTATCAATACGGAACATTAGACCTCTTTATCAACAATAATTTAGTAGGAACCTACAACGCCCTCACCCAAATATACTCCGACGAGCTTCTTCTGGTAGGGTCAGATAGCAATGAAAACATTGGAGGTATATGCAACATGAAATATTATGAGTATCCTTTGACTGCAGATAAAATACAGAAGATATATCAGCAGTTTCACAATAAAACTCCGCCTGTATGAAAATATATATCCTTTTAATATACAATGGAAATAACCTCCTTAACCTCCATCTTGTTGGTGATTATTTTTATTATTGCCATCTATTTCGTCCTTACGGACCAAGTGACGGGTGCGACCAAAATTATTCTGGTTATCTTTATCTTGGTCTTAGGTCTATTGCTAGCCTCTTCCCTGTCCATGTTTAAAACCTACAACCAGATTCTTGATTCTCCGAAAAACGCAAAGGAAGAGTTTGTCTATTCCAATTTGCCTATTCCTACGGCCAGCTTCAGTCTAAGCACGTGGGTCTATATCGATGACTGGAATACCGATTTTGGGTCAGAGAAAAACATTCTCTCCCTCGACCGAGTCGGCGCAACACCCACCGAACTCATTTTGGACAAGAACGAAAACAATTTATTGATACGCTATGACGTTTACGATGGACAAGTCGGCTCAACCCGAATGAAAAACCAAACCATTACCATTCAGAATATCCCGATACAAAAGTGGGTAAACATGGTGGTCTGTTTTGACGCAAATTCCACCGACACCTACATCAATGGAAAACTCATCGATACACAGTTGAACCCATCCCCCTTATTTACTCCCAAGACGGCGGACAAGCTGTATCTGTGCAAAGGAAACAAGGGGTTTTCCGGAAGTATTTCAAACGCTCGATACTACGGTCGGTTTTTGTCTCCACAAGAGGTGTGGGACATTTACAAAGCCGGATTTAGTGACAATTTATTCGGAAATTTGTTGAACCGTTACAAAGCCAACTTTACGTTCTACCAAGACTCGGAGGAAGTTGCCAAATTTATTTTATTTTAATATCTCTTTTCTATAATGAACCAATCCAGGGGTCCTTCTACCATTAGCGGGAATTTCAAGAAGATTGTAGACAAAACATCAAACATGGCGAGTTCCTTGAAAGAAGCAGTCAAAGAAAAGGCTGCCAATTTTAAAGAAGTGGTTCAAAAACGAGCGGAAAACGCAAGGGAACAAATCCAAGGTGCCGCGCCGCCCGGCTATATGGCAAGAGGTGCGGAGTTTGTAAATTCGAATACGACGATTAGTCGGTTTGTCTTTGTCATGGCTCTATTCTTGCTTTTTATGGCTGCTTTTAATATAGGCGTTTCGCTCATCCAACAATACTGGATGAATAGCAAAAGCCCCATTTTGATAGATGGAATGGTCAGTGCCAATAAATTAAAGGTTGTCTCTACCAATCCAAATGTAGATAAGAGTGTGCCCATCTATCGGTCTATCAATCAAGAATACGGGCTAGAATATACCTGGAATGTATGGGTGTATATTGAGGACCTAAACAAGATTGACAATAACCTCTATCAGCGTGTATTCTCTAAGGGAAGTCAAGAACCTGGTATCACGGGCGTTGCAGTGCCAAAGATTAACTCGGGGGTCGTGAATGAACTATTGAATGCGTCACCCGGTTTGTTTATTACCAAAAATGCCGCAGATAATTCATTGTATGGCGATAAAAATTTACACGCCGGGTTAGTGCTTGTCGTCAATACCTTTGACTCTGGTTCCAAAAGCAGCGACTTTTTAGAAACCATACACATCAAAAATATTCCTCTCAAAAAATGGATGTGTGTTACCATTCGCGTAGAGAATACCACGGTAGACATCTATCTCAATGGCATTTTAACCCAGAGAAAAAAATTAAATAATTTACCGAGACAAAATTATTACGATACCTTGATTGGTGATTCAGATGGCGGGTTCAATGGATTCATTTCTTCCCTTCGTTACTACGACAGTGCCATTCATTACGATGACATTCAAAGTCTTTACAGCAAAGGACCGAATCGCACCTCGATCGATACCTCCATGTCAGATAACATACAAAATTACCTTTCCATGAACTGGTATTACAATCGTTAAAATACTTATGCCTAGTTTGCCTTTTTAAAGAAACTGGTCATGGCCTGATTCCCCGCCTTGTCGTTCTGATTGTCACGAAGGATGTTTTCAAACAAAATCTTCTCTGCTTCTTTTTGTTTGAGCACCTGTTCCTTCTTTTCATATTTTTCAAATTCCAAGCTCTGTTTCAAGGTCTGTAGCTCCAAAAGGAAACTCGCCTTTCTTCGTCTAAACTTTGGCATGTCATACAAGACCAACGTAAAGAGTTGCAGTACGGGTTTCATGATTTGATTTGTAATGTAGATACCATAATCAATCTTCAACTTGTTCTGTTCGATAAACGCGGGGGTTTCGATACGGTCTCCTTGAAGTTTTGCTTTTGGATTGACAATGTAAATGTAATTGATACGGTCACCTGGAGCCGGCTTGTTACCAGGGTCTCGAATACCGATGCGCTCAGCCAACACATGATGCGCAATCTGTTTTGGATTCTTGTAAAAGGACCGCAGCGACTTGCTTATCATGAGTTTCTCAATCGGAACCTTCTTCTGAACAATTTGAAGCAACATTGTGTTCAAGAAATCCATCGACTTTTGAACATCCTTTTCCGTCATGAGAATGTCAATAATGCCTCCGTAAACATCTTTCACAATCGGAGCGTTGTCACGTCGTTTCAAGACAATACCCATCGACTTGCGCTTACAATAGGTCGGGTCATATTCATAAAGCATCCCTACATATCGTTTCTTCGACAAGAGACAAAACGGTAGGAATGTTTTCTCGTATTCCAAGTCATGCGGTTTCTTCAAGAAACGCGTCGCCAATGCACCAGCTTCCTGCGCGAGTTCAATCGTCACCTCTAGCGCACGTTGCGGTTCTACCTTCTTGCCGTCTTGGGAAAGATGAAAGGTGAAGAAGACCGAGTCCGTATCTCCATAAATGTATTCCGCCGCGGTATGCATCTTTCCGTATTTGGTATCAACCCAAGTGTCCTTGTATACCGTTTCCACAACTTCCTTGCCATATTTCAACAGTTTACGACCCACCGCAGTTGTCGAGGCTGCCACGTCCATCTCGTAAAAGGTGCTGGTCTTGGCACCACATTGTCCATATAAACTGTTTGCGGTGACCTTGATACTGAGCTGTCGCTTGTCCAAGATATTCTTTTGAAAAGGGTCGGTCTCCTTCTCCATTTGTTTCTTGGTGCTTTTACGTGCTGCCAAGAGCTCTTGTAAAATAGAAGGTAAAATCGCTTTCTTTCCATCGGGATATTGTGCAAAACGACATACCTTGAAACCGGTGAGCACCTTGACCGAGGCACTCGAACCTGTTTTTTTATATTCAAAGGTATCGTAGGTCACATCGACATAGTCGTATTCTTCCAGGTTGTCATAGATAAAATTGCCTTCTTTGTCGCGTATACCCGTAATGAGTTCCTTTCCAAACTTGTCGGTCTTGATAGCCCCAGCCGTGTCGTATTCCTTGGTCCATACCTTGCTGTCATGTGAAAGATTCTCACTGATAATGGAAGAGGGATACAGTGACCCATAATCGAGACAAGCCACCGGGTCTTCCAGATACAAGTTACATTTAGGCTCAAGCACAATCGCTCCCTCGTAAAGTTCAAACGGATTCCCTTTGGAGATAAAGGGCATCAAGACATCGTTTTCTCGGCATTTCTTTGCCACGTAACTGGTTCCTTTGATACCTTGGCCGCGCATCACCAAGAAGTCAATCGGCACACTACAGAGCTTACTCATCTCTACGAAAGTCGTCAAGATGTCCACTTTTTGAAAGATTTGATGCACGAGATTACAATCCTGAATACAGTATTTCGCAATCAGACCGCGTTTCGAAGGGCCTTGATGGGTCCATTTGAAAATCTCCTGAGGGGAAACGTCGTCCTTGGCAAGCCCCCAAGTCAGCGTCTCGGTCCCCTTCAGTGTCCCTTGAATCCGAAACCCATCCTTGTAACACTCGATGACTTGAAACTTGCGTCCTTCCTCATAGAGGTCACATGAATGGTTGATGATTTCAAAATGGATAAAGCATCCGACTTCGATACCTTTCAAATTCTTACTCCAAATACGAGAGGTGTTCTCTTCATTTTCGTAACGCTTCACGGTGTCGCTCAAGAGATATCCTGCGACCGAGTCTAGCTTATACGACGACAGGTTGAACTCTTTTCGCATGTAGGTATACATATCAATCAACAAACGTCCCGTCATGGGTATACGAGTCAGGTCATAGGGTCCAGACGCTAGAACAATCTTCGTCTCTTCTACCTCGCAAGAATATTCTTTGGCTCGTCCCAGGTTCATAAAGGCTTCTACACAATCTAGCTCTTGCGACCGTTCATGCATGAACTTGAAATCGAAACCAAAGATGTTATATCCAATGATAATGTCGGGGTCTTCTCGCCGAATCAGCTCACTCCACGCGACCAATGCTTCCTTTTCGGTCTTGTAGCATTCCAGTGTATGCTGATCCAAAAGGGTATCCGTGTCTTGGACGCAAATACAATGCTGAAGCGAACATTGTTCTGACCCATAGGACATGAACGTGGACCCAATAAACGTCACTTGGTCTCCTTCCAGCGCAGGAAATAGCTGACCCAATACATCCATGAGATACACGATTTTCACGGGCGTGTCAATCGATGGATTGCTCAAGAAATCAACCAAGTCTGATTGGGCTTCAATCGTCTTGTATTGAACCTTCTTCGAATACGCATCTTCGACATCGTCTTCATGTTCATGTTCCTGTTCTGTTTCCTCCACCTGAAAGTATTTTTGTATCTTGTTCTCGGTCTCTTCCTTTTTCACAATCTTGTATGACATCAGTCCTTTGATACACAAGAGAAGCTTGTCTTCGGATGGCGGCTTCTTCGGATAACAACGGTCAATCGTCAAGGTCTGTTTCTTGTCAAATACATTCAAGATGAGCTCCTTGATAAGAGTCGGATAATCCTCTTTGGTCACCTTTTCCAAATGATACACCATATCGTAAGCGACCTTTTTGTAATCTTTGATGGCCTCTGGAAAGTCACCGTGACTACTGCTGGCTTCAATATCAAAACTGCATATCTTATAGGGAACAAAGGTATCCTTGTCAATCGGTCGAACCGATTGAGAAGAACATGATATTTCTACCTTACAATGCGTCGCCTTGTGTTTCACTTTCTCGTAATCGTGAATCTGTATCCATCCAGAAGGACTAATCTCTTGGATATGAAAGAAACGCAACAACGGAGGAACCATGCATTCATACAGCGTCGTCTGCGTGCCTTCGTAGATATAGGGGAACACCTTGGCACTTTCCTTGTTGTAATAGAGTTGCTTGATGGCATAAATCAGTTTCATATCTTTACAGGTGATGTAAATAAAGGTATGATACTTTCCTCCGTCAAACCCATACAACGCCTTGCGTGAGACAATCTTGTAATTCACCATCGACTTGATGCTCATTCGAACACTTACATTTTCATGCTTTCTGAAGTGAGCCATGAATGCGTCGCATTGATGCGTGGTCCAATCGTCTCCGACACGAATATACAAGAAAGGACAGAAATCCGTGATGCGTGTCACATACGTCACACGCTGTTCGTCGATACCAAAGAGGTCAATCGTGAACCCATCGTTATCTTTCACGTCAAAGCAGCAGAGTTTGTATTGAACGACTGGTTGAGAAGTCATCTTTTCGATTCAAACGATTTAATTCTTTCTTTTCAATTTTCTCGTCTTGCCTCTTGCCTTTCGGCGGGATTTTGCCTTGGTCGCAACACGTTTGTTTCGTTTCAACGGTTCTACCGCACGGTTGACAAACTCTGTCATTTTTTCAGGTGAACGTTCGTCGTTATACTTTTCAACCATGCGCCCCTTTTCGAATCTTATCAAAGATGGAAACCCATCGGTGTTTTTACCTATCTGGCTACCCGACATGGCAGGATTGGCGTGCATGGCCGAACCATTGACCTCGACAATTTTCACTCGTGGGTTAGCCATCCGCTTGGTAATCTCCCATTTTGGACGCATCTCAATACAATGTCCGCATTGAGGGTGAAAGACCAACACAACGCACGTCATCTTTCGGATACGTTGTAATCCTTGGTTATAGTTGCTTGGTTCTATCCTTTCTACACCCATAATAATATATACCTATATAAAAATGAATAAACGTGTATTGTTTGTTGTATTTATACTTTTTTTATGGGGTATATTGTTCCTAGTTCAACGCAGTCAAAAAGAAATCACGGAGCCGTTTGTCGGAGGCCATTGTCCAACCACCCTGGTGAAAGACGGCGAATACATCTTTTTATACGACCCCCAAAAAGCGCGCGTGCCCGGTGTAAATCCTATCCAATTAAAAGGCCTGGAAGACTATAAGCAATTTATCGAATGGCAACGAGCCATTTCCTTAAAGTGTCCTATCCTTCATCTAGAAAAGGTTTACAATGCACAGGGAGAAGAAATGTATGAAATACGTCATAACTTTATCGACCCCGTAGAAGGCGGAGTGCCCCATGAGAAAAAGGAAATGCCTTGTGATAGCGATACGCTGAGACAAAATCCACCCTATAACGCGAACCAATATCCATCCTTTGACAAGGAAAACCAAACACAGGGAAATCCTGGAGCCATGACTCTCGCCTTACGATAAAAAGAGGTTTAGGTTCTGAATGACATTCTTGTTCAGTCGCTTGGGTTTGACCTTGGTAGGGTCCTTGTTTGGATAGGTAAACTCTTCCATCTCCCTAGGGTTTTTCTCCATGGCCAATAACAATCCTTTTACATGACCATATTTTTCCATCAACACGGTCGCAATCGAGACACTGACATAGGGAATTTGTGCAAGCATATATAGACTAATGTTGTCTCGATTGAGATGGCTATTCTTTTTCTTGATGATGCTTGATTCTTCATAGGTCATGACAACCGTCTCTTTCTGGCTTAAATCGACCATTCGCATGATATACCGAGCTGTTTCCTCTACATTGGCCGGCTGTAATACAAAGAATCCTTTCTTGGTCATGTTAATCATGGCACTGAGTAGAGCGTCTCTCGACAATGAACCACTATAGGTTAGAAGTGAACCTTCTAACATATAATACACCTTGAACCCATTGGTTTGAGCAGTTTCTAGTCGAAAAGATTGTTCATGGTAACGCCCGTCTTTGATACTGGCCTCTAAATCACTCCATGTTTTCCTTTCGACTAGATAATTTGAAAAGGTCATGTCTCCGACCTCCAAGTTTTTGGTTTCCACTACAATCGAGGGATGCTCGTCCTTTATCTTGACACATTCTTCCAAGAGACGAGACTCGCGATAATCCAAGTAGAGCGTTGCCATTTTATAGATTCAAGCAGACTGTTTAAATTAGTTTGGTTTAAGGTTTGCAACAAGATGGTGGAATGCCGCGGGTGCATCCCATCTTGATATTTGGAGCAGTTTTTCGCTGGACATGGGAATAATTACGCGAGCCAATCGTGCAAACGAGACCTGCTTTCTTGTTTCCACCGCAAGTGGACTGATTGGTAATAAGAGCAACTTGAATACGGCGAGGCATTATACTTTACTCCTATATTTTATTTTCTAAAAGGACAACCCGGGACTCCAATTCCTGGATACACCCGAGCAACACGGCAATAAAAGAGATATAATCTACACGCTTTGTGCCGCCTTCTTCTGACACCAGTTCGGGATAGGTTTGTTCCACCTCCTGAGCAATCAATCCAATCTGAACGCGGTCCGTATCTTCGTCAATACGCTGGTAACGATGGCCATGAATATGTTTAACCTGGTCCAAGGTATCCATAAGAGGCTGTATATTCTTTTTTAATTTTCGGTCCGATGTAGTAATGATACGTCCATTCAAGGTGATGTTCTTAAAGGTGGTGGTAGAACAATTAAAGAATACAACGGAACCGTCGTCAAAGGTGGCATTTGCTCCGGTCTCTAGTTTCAGAGTGGAGTTCGGCTTCATGACAATACTTGTCCCTGAGCTCATCTCAAGCACGGTATTGTCTGTAAAGGTGATGCCATTTATCCGCGCGTTGAGGGGGTCTCGTTTAAGGACGGTCGGCACAACAATCTCTAAATTACCGTTCACTGTAGTTTGCGGATTCGCACCGATAGGTGAATAATAATTTTGTATCGTCAATTGGTTGACCACTTGATTGACAGCAGTTGTATTGGTAGCCTGTAATGTGTCATAAATCAGTGTGGTAAACTTGGCTGTGCCATTCCCTGTGATTGAACCTTGTACCACAAGGGCTCCGTCCACGGAGACATTGTTCTGGACATATAGGTTGTTGTTAAACGAAGCGTTTTGATTCACCCGTATCGTATTGAAAGAGGCATTGGTTGAAGTCAACTCTCCCAATGTCGTCAGTTGAGTCACATTCAGCGGACCTTGAATGACCGCACTTGTATTACATATAAGGTTGTTGTGTCTTGATTCTCCTATCACATACAACGTGTTCATTGTGGCGTTGTTTTCTATGGATACATTGCCACGCAATGTGGTTAATCCCGTGACGTGCAGGTTTTGGGTTACCGAAACATTGTAAACGTTTAAACGATTGTTCAAGGTAACTTCTCTATCAAAGGTGGTCGCGCCTTTTGCCAAAAGAGTGCCTACCAACTCGGTGGCTCGATACACAATGAGGTCTTCTTGAATGGATACATTGCGGGCTTGAATCGTTGTTCCGAAAGAGGCATTGAAGTCTACGACCATAGACCCTTTGATAAAAGCGTTTCGATTGACATTTAAGTCTTGGACAATGGAGACGTTTCGCACATCCAACGTCTCCGCCATAGAGACATTCTCTTTCACTGTGAGCCTACCCATCATGTCCGTGTTTCCAGAGACATTCAAATAATAAATAGACGCGTTTCGCGCCTCCAGTGTGGAGGCGAAAGAAGCATTGGCTTGAACTGTCAAGGTTCCGGCTAGACGAGTGTTCCTTGAAACTTGTAAGTCTTCTACAATGGAGGCATTCCGGGTTTGTAGGGTAGATGCGAAAGAGGCATTTGAATCTATCGCCAAGGTTCCGGCTAGATGAGTGTTTCTCGAAACCTCCAGGTCTTCGACAATGGATAGATTCCGAGCTTGTAGCGTGGTGGCGAAAGAGGCATTGGCTTGAACCGCCAATAAACCATCAATACGGGCATTCCTCGAAACCTGTAGGTCTTCTACAATGGACACGTTCCGTGCCTGTAACGTGGACGCAAAAGAAGCGTTTAACTGGGTTAACAATGTTCCGGCTAGACGAGTGTTCCTTGCTACGGACAGGTCTTCCACGATGGAGACGTTATGAGATTGTAATGTGGTCGCAAAAGAAGCATTCGATTGGACCAACAAGGTTCCTGTTGACAAGGTTCCAATAATAAGACCATCTCTAGAAACGTATAAGTCTTCCACGATGGACACGTTCCGAGCTTGTAACGTGGTCGCAAAAGACGCGTTCAATTGCGTGGCCAGGGTTCCTGCTAGACGAGTGTTTCTTGCGACGGACAAGTCTTCCACGATGGACGCGTTCCGAGCTTGTAACGTGGTCGCAAAAGAAGCGTTGGCCTGAGTGGTCAAGGAACCTGTGATACGAGTATCTCTAGAAACCAACAGGTCTTCCACGATGGACGCGTTCCGAGCTTGTAACGTGGTCGCAAAAGAAGCATTGGCCTGAGTCGTCAAGGAGCCCGAGATACGAGTGTCTCTCGAAACGTCTAGGTCTTCTAGAATCGACACGTTCTGAGATTGTAACGTGGACGCAAAGGAAGCATTCCCTTGCACCGCCAAGGTCCCGGTTAGACCAGTATCTCTTGAAACCAAAAGGTCTTCTAGAATGGAGACATTCTGAGCCTCTAAGGCGGCCCCAAAAGAAGCATTTGCTTTTACCGTCAATAAACCCTCAATACGAGTATCTCTTGCGACGGACAGGTCTTCCACGATGGACACATTCCTGGCTTGTAACGTGGACGCAAAAGAAGCATTCAATTGCGCGGTCAAGGTTCCGGCTAGACGCGTGTTCCTTGACACATTCAAGTCTTCCACGATGGATACGTTCCTCGCTTGTAACGTGGAGGCAAAAGAAGCATTCAATTGAGTGGTCAAGGTTCCGGATAGACGAGTGTTCCTTGCGACGGACAGGTCTTCCACGATGGACGCGTTCCCGGCTTGTAACGTGGACGCAAAGGAAGCATTCTCTTTTACATTCAATAAACCATCGATACGAGTATCTCTTGAAACCTCTAGGTCTTCCACGATGGAAACATTCCTGGCTTGTAATGTGGTTTCGAAAGAAGCATTCTCTTTTACATTCAATAAACCCGCGATACGAGTATTTCTTGAAACCTCTAGGTCTTCTAGAACGGAGACGTTCCGAGCCTGTAACGCGGACGCAAAAGAAGCATTCTCTTTTACATTCAATACACCCTCGATACGAGTATTTCTTGCTACATCCAGGTCTTCCACGATGGACACATTCCTGGCTTGTAACGCAGACGCAAAGGAAGCATTGAATTGAGTGGTCAAGGTTCCGGCTAGACGCGTGTTTCTTGCTACGGACAAGTCTTCCACAATCGACACGTTCTGAGCCTGTAACGTGGAGGCAAAAGAAGCATTCAATTGAGTGGTCAAGGTTCCGGCTAGACGCGTGTTCCTTGCTACGGACAGGTCTTCCACGATGGACACGTTCCTGGCTTGCAACGTGGACGCGAAAGAGGCATTGGCTTGAGTCGTTAAAGAACCCATGATACGAGTATCTCTCGAAATCGATAAATCTTCCACGATGGACACGTTCCGAGCCTGTAACGCGGACGCAAAAGAAGCATTCTCTTTTACATTCAATAAACCGGATAGACGCGTGTTCCTTGCTACTGACAGGTCTTCTAGGATGGAGACGTTCCGAGCTTGAACGTCCGACGCAAAAGACGCATTCTGGTACACGTCCAATGTTCCCGAAAGATAAGAATTTCTTGAAACCGATAAATCTTCCGCGATGGCAACGTTCCGCGCTTGAACATCCGACACAAAATTGGCGTTAGCCTGAACGTCCAATGTTCCTGAAAGATAAGAATTTCTCGAAACCGATAAATCTTCCGCGATGGAAACGTTACGAGCTTGGACATCTGACACAAAATTGGCATTGGCTTGGACATCCAATGTTCCTAAAAGGTAACTGTTTCTTGCCACCGATAAATCTTCCACAATGGACACGTTCCGCGCTTGAACGTCCGAGGCAAAAGACGCGTTTGCCGAGACGTTCATGATACCCGAAAGATAGGTGTCTCTTGCCACCATCAGGTCTTCTAGGATGGAGACGTTCCGCGCCTGTAACGCGGACGCAAAAGACGCATTGGATGATACGTTCATGATACCCGAAAGATAGGTGTCTCTCGCCACAGTCAGGTCTTCTACAATGGACACGTTCCGCGCTTTAACATCCGAAGCAAAAGAGGCGTTTGCCGACACGTTCAGTATACCCGAAAGGTAACTGTTTCTTGACACCATCAGGTCTTCCACAATCGATACGTTCCGAGCTTTCAATTCTCGGGCAAAGGATGCGTTGGATGAAACGTTGAGTATCCCTGCAAGGTAACTGTTTCTTGACACGGCCAGGTCTTCTACGATGGAGACGTTCTTGGCCTGGAGATTAGATGCGAATGAAGCATTCTCAGAGACGTTGAGAATCCCTCCCAAATAACTATTTCTAGAGACAAGAATATCTTGTTTCACCGAGACATTCGATACGTCTAAATGTGTAATATAGACATTCTTTTGAAACGAAGCATTGTCCAGTGTAAGAAGACTACGCTGGATACGCACATCTCGCGAAACATTCAGGTCCTCTTCAATCGAAACGTTTCTGGCATATAGACGATAAGACACATTTGCATTACCTCTACAATCAATGTCACTGAAAAAGGAACGACCTGATACATCCAGGTCATAAACCCCGTTGACCTCGAGGTTAATCGCAGAGGAATAGCCAACGGTTAACTTTTCATTGATTTGACCATAATTAAAATTCAAGGACTTTCTTACTATCATATTTTTTATTTCTTCGAACCCTAATAATTTCTGGTCTAGACCAGAAATATCTTTCACAATTAATGTGGTCATTATAAAAATACAATATTTTAACGAAACTAAAAACGTTTAAAGAATTACAGCGAGGATGTAGAGATGGAGGACAGAACAAACCCTTATAACACTAAAAATAAAGAAATTACTTTACAGGAATTGGACACCTTGTTTCAATCTTTTCATATAAATTATAAGGTGAACAACTTGAATTTATTCAAGCGTTCTTTCGTCCATAGGTCCTACCTGAAAACGGACAATGTTCATTTTCAGAAAGTGTCCAACTGCATGGAGTTGAAACAACATTCGAACGAAAGGCTTGAATTCTTGGGAGATGGTATTTTAGAGGCCATTACCAAAATGTATTTATACAAGCGTTTCCCAGATGCGGATGAAGGGTTCATGACAGAGAAGAAAATTTGTCTCGTCAAGAACGAGCACATCGGAAAGCTCGCCTACAAGCTAGGATTACAGCAATGGTTTATTATTTCTCGAAACGCAGAGGAAAAGAAGACACGAGTCAATTATAAGAAATTGGGTTGTCTTTTTGAGGCGTTTTTAGGTGCGTTGTTTTTAGACGCAAACTTAAACCAAGTGGAAGATGTCAAATTTGTCCATGTGTTTAATGTGGGTGTTGGCTTTCAATATTGTCAGTTGTTCATAGAATACATTTATGAACATTTTGTGGATTGGAACGAAATACTCGAAACAGATGACAATTTTAAAAACATTTTACAGGTAAAAATACAGAAGGAGTTTAAGCGGACTCCTCACTATATCATTCTAACCCAAGACGAAGACATGCGATACCACATGGGCGTCTTTTTATGTTTGACTGACAATATCCATGTGTTGAATCCTTCGGACGCAAGGCCCTTCGAAGACATCAAGACGTTTGACCAGATACATGTCGATACACATCCCTTTGTATTCCTTGGTTCTGGCACACATAAAATCAAGAAAAAGGCTGAACAGCTGGCGTGTTTAGATGCACTTACCAAAATCGAAAAATACGAGAACCAGCGAAAAGACAAGTAACCGTATTGATGTTAAACCTGGACTGTTTAATTTCTTCTTTTAATGTATGCCCCCTTCAAACTATTTTAAAGTGAAGCCTGTAGAAAACATCCCCTTTCAATATCCAAAATTAAAGATACGCATTGAGAGAGACAAAAAGGCGCTCTATCAAAAATTTAAACGGCCCACGCCCATTCGCATAGGCATTCCTGTCAAGACAGGACGACAGATTGTATTGGAAAAAGCTGCCTTTGAACCGTCCCTCAAAGAGACCGGAAAGAAACGCGAACCGAGAAAGACCAAACGAATGGAACCCATTGTCTTTGACACGGACGACGAACTCGTCAAAAAATACAAACATTATTTGGATGTTCCGCATCTAGAAATCAAACCCCATTATTTCAACAATCGTTACGGATTCTTCAAAGATATCCAGGAAGAGATTGGAGGCATACATCTCTCGGAAGAAGACGCCTCTTTTGCAAACAAAAACAAACCATTTGAGAAAATGTTACATCAAGAAATCGTCACCCATTATTTAAATACTTATACGCCTTACAGAGGATTACTCATTTATCATGGACTGGGTTCGGGTAAGACATGCACCTCTATTTCCCTCTTAGAGGGGATGGTTCAAAACAAAAAGATATTTATTATGACGCCTGCGTCGTTACAGGCCAATTATCGAACCCAAATGAAATTTTGCGGAAATCAATTGTTTCGACTGAAACACGCATGGAAGTTTGAGCCGGTTGATGCCACGAAGCGGTCCTCTATTTATACCTTGTTTCAGATTGACCCGGAGGATGTGGTAGGTCATCCGTTTACAACCTATCTAAATAAGGTAAAGGGAGTTTGGATGGTCCAAGAAAAAGGGGCCTCTAATTACGAGACTCTTTCTTTGACAGAAAAGGACCAAATCAATCAACAGATTGACCTGATGATTGACCTCAAGTATCACTTTATTAACTACAACGGTCTCACTCAAGAGAAATGGAAACGTGTCTACAAGCCCAGCGACAAACACAATCCATTTGACAACAGCACGATTGTGATTGACGAAGCACACAACTTTGTCAGTCGTATCAAGAACAAGCTTTCCAATAAAAAGGCTTCCTTGTCCAAGGAACTGTATCACTATATCATGGAAGCAGAGAACGTGCGCGTGGTCACGTTGACCGGAACACCTTTTATCAACTATCCTTCGGAACTAGGCGTGTTGTTTAATTTGATTGGAGGATATACCAAGGCCGTTGATTTTACGATAGACCCGAAGGTCCCCCATCTCAACAAAGCCTATTTTGAGAACCTACTCAAGAAAGAAACCAGTATTGACCTTTTAGAATACAAGGAAAGCACCAAGCAGCTTCGACTGCTGAAAAATCCCTATGGGTTTATCAAGGATGACCAAGGCAAACTCGTCTATGAAGAACCTGGACAAGCCTATTTTCAAGATTTTAAGGAAAGGATTGAAACCTTTTTGAAGAAACAGACTGATTTTAAAGTCAAAAAAACAACCCTGGTCAAGTTCAAACGATTTCCAGACGTCGAGGAAGAGTTTAACAGTTATTTTGTCTCCGCCACGAACGAGATGAAATCCAAACAGTTCTTTCAATCTCGAATTGTGGGCATGGTCTCTTATTTAGGGGACAAACGTGAACTCATGCCGGACATGGTGGAGACAGCGGATGGAGAATCCATCCATATCCAAGAGTGTAAAATGAGTATGCACCAGTTAAAATACTATGCCAATGTGCGAAGAGACGAGCGAGAACAAGACCTCAAGGCAAAGAAAAAGGGAAACGTGGACGCAGACGAACCGGACCTTGGCACATCCTCCTCTTATCGCTTCTTCTCTCGGTCTGCATGTAATTTTGTTTTTCCCGAAGGCCTCCCGCGCCCTTTGCCCGGGGTAAAAGGGGTTCCGAGAGACGCCGAACATCCACTGGAAGGCGTTGTTCTAAAGGAGGTGACGGAAGAGTTTGGAGATGCTGTCTCGGACGTCGATATGTTGGACAATGTGGATGGTCTATACGACGAGACCGATGTCCTAGAGAGAAAACAAAATGGAAAAATGAAGATATTGGACGACTACAAAGAACGCATGGATAAAACGCTTGCTTATTTAAAAGACCATGCGTCGGAATGTTTTGAGTCTAATCTTCCCAAATATGTAAGCACAACCACTGATTTACCCGACGTTCTCTCGGTCTATAGCTCCAAGTTCAAGAGGATTTTAGCCAATCTCATGGACAAGACAAACCATGGATGTCATCTCCTCTATTCCACATTTCGCACACTGGAAGGGATTGGACTCTTTCGACTGGCCATGTTGTATCATGGGTTCAAAGAGCTGAGAATTAAACGAGACAAAGGCAATTACAGTCTCGACATTATTAGTATGTATAGTCCTTCCGAATATGTTGAAAATCATTATTTCTCTCTGTATACGGGCACAGAAACGGCCGAACAAAAGGAAATCATCCGTAACATTTACAACAATGACTTCAAGAAAATCCCTCATCACTTGCAAACCCAGCTCTCTGAGCTCTTTCCTCAAAAGACCAATCTTCATGGTGAAATTATAAAGGTGCTCATGATTACATCCTCGGGAGCAGAGGGCATTGACCTAAAGAATACTCGTTTTGTACATATCATGGAACCTTATTGGCATCACGTGCGTATCAACCAGGTGATTGGACGTGCACGACGTATTCGTAGTCATTCGGACTTACCCAAGCATTTACAAACCGTCCAGGTGTTCCTTTATTTGACGGTGATAGGCGAGGAGGTAAATTTAGACCAGTTTTATGATATCAAGTCCGCAGACAATTCATTGACCACCGATGAATCTCTGTATGATATTATGGAGAGAAAGGCGAGACTGTCGACTAAATTTTTAGATGCGTTGAAAGAGGTATCGATAGACTGTGCTCTCAATCATACCAACAAGGACAAATGTTATCGGTATCCGATGCCTACAAGCAAAAATATCAAGAGCCGGGACGTTCATCTTGTCAACGACCCGGATTACAAGGATACGGCCATTCGCGAGACAAATGCCCCAGTCGAGTCAAAGGTCAAAATCAAGCTGTATGCCAAGAAATATGGAAACAAGATGTATGCGCTAGACCAAAGTAAAACACCGGTGGTTGTGTATGATTACAACGTGTATAAAACATCAAAGGCGCTTGTGAGACTTGGCACGGTGCAAGAGGATAAGGTTGTGTTAGATTAACGATATAAAGAAGACCATCATTAGTATACAATGAGCAACGACACTCCTTTCTTTTCACTGGATGGTTACAGCACTTCGGCCGTGGTGGTTAAAGTGTATGATGGTGACACCATCCACGTGGTCTTTGATTACATGGGAAAGGCATTCAAATGGAATTGTCGGATTTCCCATGTAGATACACCTGAGCTTCGCACGAAAAACCTCGAGGAAAAGAAAAAGGGTTACGAAGTCCGAGACAAATTGACCGAACTCATTTTGAATAAAACCGTCAAACTGGATTGCGGCGCTTTTGACAAATACGGACGACTCCTTGTTGAGATTACTATCCCCGAAACCCAAGTTCGTGTTCATGAGTGGCTCATTCAGAACGGTTATGCTAACCCTTATGAAGGTGGAACGAAAAAGAAGTTTGAAAAGGTGGCGGAAAAGGCGGAAGAACCCAATGCTTAAAATACGGAAAATCCCGAAGAAGACACACTGGATGGACAATTGTCTGCGATTTCCGTAGACGTTAACAGATAAGGAGACGACTTTTCATAAAAATTTATCATGTTCTTTTTCATGGTATCCGTCGGGTCAAACAAAATCTTCGGTTTCTGAGTGCACTTGGAAAACGAACCAGAACACATTGGACGAGGAAGACTGTTGACCGTTGCGTCGGTTAAGGTTTCATTCAGTGTGTTTAAATAACTTACATTCGGCATAAAGAGGTTCTCTTTCTTTATCCCGGCTACCTTAATTCCGTATTCATCCGGGATAATCAAATCATACCCTTCTTTGGTAATTTGAGTAATCTTACCCTTGTAATAGATGTTTTTATTGACAAATACTTTGGGTAACTTTTTCAACATATCAATGTCTTGATTTGTTTCGAGGATTCGATTGGATTTATCATAGTTGTTATTCTCTGTTATATTACCTTTGAATCGTAGACGCTGAACCTGAATATTTTCGGTCGGATGGTTCAAGTTAAAAATACTTTCCGGATTAGAACTGAAGTAGTCTTCCAGAAAAGATGCCTCTAACAAGATGACACTTCCGACAAGGAGTTCATTTTTTACCTCGTTCGTTTGTAGAAAGGCATCCTGAGCCTTTTCTACCGTAAGATAGCAGGATGTATTGGTTCCAGATAGTTTCCATGGCTTTGTAATGGTGCATTTGTCCGTATCATAGGTGATGATTTCTGTAGAGGCGCCTAATAAGTTATTCGAAAGAGACGCTATCCAATCTTTGTATTCGACCCGGTCTGTGTAACTCCCGCAATTTGAATACGTTTTTCCACCTGTATAAGAGGTATTTTCGGTCGTCATGAGACCGGCGATTTCATTGCCATAGATATCCGTGCAGGTTATTTTTCCACTACAAAACAGGCTTTCTCCTTCTGGACAAGCGGGGTCCATGTAACGGTCTACCGCTAACTGGTCCACGACCTTGTTGGTAAAGACCGGAACAAGTTCTTTTTTCTCCAATAAGTTCAACTTGTCCATAATGTTGGAAAAAAAACCAACATTTGCATTGGCGGCTTCCACGCTCGTGGATTTCGTTGAAAATTCGAGTAGATTCTTGGATTCTTGTTCACGCTGTTGTGACATCTTTTTCTGTAACACACGAAGGATCATGTTCTTGTTGTCAATAAGAAAATTTGTATTGTCATAAAAATACTTATACATGTTTTCAGGTCTTACGCTTATATCCGAGGTGATAAAATGCAGGTTGGGTCTTTTTAAAGAGACCTGGTTATCGACCTTCTTAAACCCCGACTGGTAGAAGAGAATGAAACGAGTGTAAATATCGAATAAATTTAAAAACGCGGACAGTATCTTTTTTTTTAAATTCACCAAGGTTTCTTGTATATCAGCCCGGGATTTAGAGGGGTCAAAATTCACATAATATTGATATTTTTCTCTCATGGTTGGATTCGTGGCGACATGGAATGTTGCGGAGATTCGGTTTATTTCATTCGACAACTCTAACACCAAGTTGTATTCCTCGTAAATCTTTACCCGGAATAAGTCAATGACGTTTTTCCATACTTCTCTTGTGACAGCATCGCCCATTTTGTTGTCAATGGTGTCGGTATTGTTTTCAAGAGCGGCTTTTAACTGAGCGCTATCTAAAAAAACCAATAATTCTTGTAGTCTCACGGGTTCTACGTCTTTCCATAAAAGACCTCCATCTATCAGGGCCTGAACTTCTTGAACTCGCATGGTGGTCAAATCAATGGGCACACTAAACTCGTCTTTCATGGCTGTAAACCCTTCCGGGACCCTATACACCGAGAATAAAAGTGTAATCAAAAGGAGTAGAATGACCCACAACAACATCTATTATAGTAGGAAAAGCCTTTATTTTCGACAAGTGCCGAATTTACTACCGCACTTAAAATCGCTGCAATAGGGAAGGGTATTCGGGCATACGTATTTGGTGGATTGAAGTACACCTGTTTGGCCGCAGCAGAGAGGTTCTCCCTTTTCAGTTCCAAAATCAGCAATACATTTGATGGCATCACTTGACCTTGAACCAGAACTGGAACTACTTGTGCTATTTGAGGTCTGGCTACCGGTCCCTGCGGTTTGTGCAGTAAACCAAGCCAACAGAGCACTTTCCAGAGGATTTGAGGTGGGGGGCGCCGTGTCGGACCGACTATCGTTCTCAAGACTCGCACACTCTAGCTTTTTTTTACTATCTCTATTGTAGTCACATTCTAACAGGTCCTTCGCTTTCACTCTCCCCGTTTTGCTTTCGTTCAAGTTATATTGAGCAAAGTAAAACGGGTTTTCGGTCGTTTGGTATCGGTTAAAGCTGTAACTGGGTGTAAACCCCGACGCATCAAAGGGTTCTCCTTCACGTGTAACACTAAGGAGACCCCCTTCGCAACGAATGTCTTTCAGCAGTTCGCCGCTCACGCAATAAGGGTAATAGAGGTTTGGGTTGTCGTTGTCTTTAAAGGGTAACTTCTTCATGGTATAATTCGCATCACACGTGAGTTTTCCTATACAAAAGTTGTAACTGACATCCTGCTCAGGCTTGTCGTCTATGGTTAACATATAATCTCGCATCCCGTTAAAACTTACATCATTTTTTAATTCGGTGGTATTCAGCAAGGCCGCATTGTTCAATTGTTTGGTTCCTGCTCGTTTGAGCACACGGTTCACCTCAATCGAGTTCATGTTATAAAATCCCTCTTTTACAAAGAACTGACTGATGAAAGGAATCACAATAAAACAGATGATGAGAAGGATGATAATGACCGCGACATCGTTTTTCATTTTCATATACTCTATATTATTATTTTTTGTTTCGTTGTAAATAATCAATCAATTTCATTTGGGTCTCTAAAATCGAAAGTAACATCTCAGAATGTTTCTGTAGGGTTCGTTCGATTCGTTCTAAGATGGGGTCTTTCTCTTGCGTAAGGAAGGGTTTGTCTGAAAATACTTGCTGGATTTCTTCTTTCCTTCGCTCGTTGGTTTTCTCTAACAAGGACGTTAGGTCCTGCATAGGTTTGTCTGGTTCACGCGTAAAATCCACCATGGGTGGCTTGGGTGGCTGAAGTAGTTTATCGTATTCTTTTTGAGTATCTTCGAACGAGGGCATGAGACGACTTCTAAACTCTCTTAAAAATTGTTCGTTTTTCAGTTCCACCGCATCCTGTGAATTTTCATATTCTTTGACGAGTTCCTCAAACCGTTTCTGTACAGTCGGTAAAACAGACGAGTTCAATGTATTAAATATCCCTTGTTCAATACATTGTTTCCATAAATAGGCCTTGTTCTGTTGACTATTCATATGTTAGACTATAGAATGTCTCATTTATATCTTTTATTTGGCAATGACCCGATTAAAATAAACGTCTCTATATTTCGCAACCTCGTCGTCTTTGACGCGCGTTCGATTGAAGGTGTTTAGTTTTTTCTTCTTTTTTAGAAGATGAATGATAAAGTAAAGGACATACATTCCACATTCACTTGTGGTTGTTTGATGGGCTTTGTTTCGGTTGTCTCGGTATTTTAAAGTCAACCCCATCGCTTTCCCTTGTTGCTTCAGTCGGTCTGCTAGAATATTCACTTCTTTTGTAGGCGAGTTTCCTGCCGAGTCAAAATAATAGATCGTTTTTTTATTCAAGTCTATCCACATGCAGACCCAATGAGAACCTCCTCTGTCATGGGCGTCCAAGTTTAATACGATACCTATTTTCGTTTTACCCTTTTTACGGTAACTTGCCAAGTCTATTTTACACAAGTCTTCACTTACACAACGGTCTCCCACTTTGGTGTCGAAATCCATCGGGGACGCATGGATATAGGCAAACTCTGGATAAGTATTTTGATATTGGTCTAATACTTCATCAATGTCTTCGTTGGATAGCCATTCTCTGTCGTTGCTCTTCCATTCCTTGGGCGGAACAGGTGCGAAATTATGTTTGATGATACGCTTGGAGTTCTCTTTATCCAATTCTAATTTTTCCATCCAACAGACTTCTTGGTCGCAATCTTTCATGTTGTTGCGCAACGCATTCCAAATCTTCTTCTGTTCCGTATGCATAATCTTTTTGTCTGGATACTTTCTGTTCCATAGATCACGTAATTCGATTAGAGCATTATCGTTGTAACACGTATACGACCGTTTCGTCTTTCTGGGATGACAACTTAATTTCTTGAAAGGAGCTTTTTTCGTCTTCATATAAATATAGAGATATAGAATTATTTTTTTTCGATACGTTCAAAGAGTTCCTTCATGGATGTTTTTTTTGAACGCATCACAAGACGCTTGTCTTCTTCCATGTATTGTGGAACCGTCACCTCAACCGGCGGTCTTCGTCGTTGAACCTCCTCCAAGACAGACGAGACAAAAGTAAGAAAGGCTTCTTTGTGTAAGAGATATTCTTCTTCTTTTGTCTCGGTTTTGGTGGATACCATTTTTTGAAAGATACGTGTAATCTCTTTTTTATGTTCTTGTATTTGTATTTGTATACTCTCAATCATCCTAGTAGAGACGATAGATTATTATTTGAATGTTTTACCTTATTGGGCTAAGCTTAACTCCTGGTCCCGTTCTTTCCTGAGTCTCGGCTTTCTTGGAAGGTTGTCTGTAATGAAGGCGCGTCATGTTAAAAAAGGGACTAGACTCCTTCTGGCTCACGGACCGAGACACGGCCTGGGTGATGCTATGTCCGGGGTCGGGTTTGTAAGAAGAATATACATATAAATCACTGTGGGTCTCGGGTATATAAACCGCAGCATCGGCCTTTTGCAAAGCGGCAAACTGGGAACGCAACGTGGACTCTTGGTCAATCTGTTTCGCATAATAGTCGACTGGCCCTCTGTTCCCAGGATGAAATGTTTTTTCGGTAGAATATTCCTTGTATTGATGCAGGGGCTCTGTGGACTTTTGGGGTTCAGGTGTCGTTTTGAATAGGGTGTATTTGGTGCTGGCGGGTCTTGGGTCATACAAAGGCTGTAAAGGCTGTGATGCTTGAACACGTTCCATGATGCGAACATTTAACTCGTTGTCATAATCTATATTCATCTATACTAATCTAATATTTTATATTGAAGATATTCTTTATTAAAGATAATTCGTATCCTTAGATAGATGTGTGGAATTTTCGCTTTGATTTCAGACAACCCCGACCCCGACCTCTATCAATGGATGACAGAGGGTTCGAAACGAGGTCCGGATGGCACGACGTATTACACCGACAGACATTGTTATATGGGGTTTCATCGTCTTGCCATCAACGGTCTAAACAAAAAATCAGGACAACCTCTCTTTTACAAGAACTATGTCTTGATTTGTAATGGAGAAATCTTTAATTACAAGGAACTGATTGCCAAGTATCAGTTGTCTCCGACGACTCAAAGTGATTGTGAGGTCATTGTATTATTGTATGAGCGCCTGGGCATAGACTGCTTACAGGTGCTGGACGGCGAATATTCTTTCGTCCTCTACGATACGCAATACAAATCCTGGACTATCGCACGAGACCCTTTTGGGATTCGTCCTCTTTATCTCGTGACGACCCCTACTCAACTGTGTGTATCCTCAGACTTGGGTTCGATGCAAGCCTTTTCCTATGCCGATTGCACTCCTTTCTTACCAGGACATTATGCCGTGTTCAAAGAAAAAAAGATGACCCTTTTACCCTTTTACGCGTTACCTACATCTGAGTCAGTGGATAGGTCTCTCTTGTATACACGACTGTGTGAAAGTATACGAAAACGAGTCTATAACACAGACCAACCCGTGGCTTGTCTCCTCTCGGGTGGACTGGACAGTAGCTTGGTTGCGGCCATCGCTGCAAGGTATTACAAGGAGAAAACGGGCAAGGCATTAGAAACCTTTAGCATCGGTCTAAAAGATGGAGAAGACCTCTTGTATGCTGCCAAAGTGGCCACCCATATACAGAGTAATCATACTCAGGTGATTTGTAGCGAAGAAGAATTCTTTGATTCGATTCCGCACGTTATCCGAGACATTGAAAGCTATGATACCACATCGGTTCGTGCCAGTGTCGGAAACTGGTTAATCGGGAAATACATTCGAGAACATAGTGAGGCAAAGGTCGTGTTAAACGGAGATGGAGCAGACGAAGTGATGGGTGGATATCTCTATTTTCATCTGTGTCCTTCTCCCCAATCCTTTGACGAAGAATGCCGTCGTCTCTTAAAGGATATTTCCTATTTTGACGTATTGCGAAGCGACCGTTGTATATCGAGTCACGGTCTAGAGCCGAGGACCCCTTATCTTGACCCTGCCTTTGTCGAGGCCTATCTCAGTCTAAACAAAGAAACCCGTTACCACCCTGGCAAGAAACAACAAGAAAAACATGTCATTCGTCAAGTGATTCTAGAGTATGACCCCGAATTGTTGCCATCCGAAGTGCTGAACCGTCGAAAGGAAGCGTTTAGTGATGGTGTAAGTAGTCAGAAAAAAGCCTGGTATCAAATGATACAGGAACGGGTCCCTCTCACGGAGCCTGGTCTCTATGAGAAAAATCCACCGACTACTCCAGAGCAAATGTATTATCGTTCCATATTCGAGACAAATTATCCAGGTGGAGGCCATCTTATCCCTTATTTCTGGATGCCACGATTTACCGATGCGACCGATGCGAGTGCACGCACTCTATCCATCTATGGCTAACGGTTCATAAAATCTCTCAGTTTAGAAGCAATGTATTCAGTCACTCGCTTGTGTAGTTTCATCGGAAGATTGCGCTTCTTGGACTTGAAACCAGGTATGGTTTTCTGAATACGCGTGTTCACTTCTTTCTCCTCCAAGATGTATTGATAGGCCTCGGACCGGATGTAGTAGATATCCACATGATTCATACGTTCATGATATTTGTCATCGATAAAACAAAACAAATGAGTATTCCCATCTTTGATACAAGAAAATAAATCATGATAACTCTTTTCACGTGTCGTTCTCTCGGGGCTATGATAGGTGAGGACTGGTTCAAAGAGGGAACATCCCAGTTTACTATGAATATACTGGATGAGTTGCTTCACAAAATCTTCGTTTCGATTGTTACTGTATAATACAATCCCATTCACGCGTTTGTTTTTTTTCAACAAGGCAAGGGAATGTAACAATTCAAACAATTGAGGACGAAATATTTCAGGGAACAATTCAAACAGTGGAGCGTAGATTTCCGCCCGCGTTTGGTTAATAATATAGACCATTTGGTCAAAAAACCCCAACGTTTGGTCCAAATCGAAGACAATCATTTTATGTTTCATAAAAAAAATAAGGATATATACTAGTGTTATTATAATGCTAAAACCTTTGTCCTTCCCCGAGTGTAAAAGTTTATTGCATTACTATCATGTAAGACCACCTTCCACCATAAAAAAAACAAGGGACATGGCATTGTTTTTATTTTTGACCAAATTATGTGAGTATGACAAAACAAAAATTTCAGGTCTTTTACACTCGAACAAGCATTATAAAAATTATAGAAAAACCTATAAAAAAATAGGGTTAATCTTTTAAATGGTCTAGGATATCCAACAAGAGTTTTTCTTGCTTGGTATTCTTTTGAAAGACAATACTGTCCTGTAGTAGAATTTTAAAAAACTTATTATTTCCGTTCTTACATAAGAGATAGACCTTTTCTTCGCGGGTCTGTAGGTCCACGATGAACCCCCCTCGCAACAGCTCCATGCTGTATTTTTTTTGAATGTTAAAGTATCTCACATAGCTTCCTAGTCGAAATTCATCGATTTCGTCTACGTATCGATAGTCTACCAAAAGCTTCTGATATACTTTACGTTCCGTCTCGGTCTCTAGAAGTTGAGACAAAATTGTGTTCTTTTGTTTCTGGATAGTGGCATGGTCGGTCAAGTTATACTTGTCCATCTCTTCTAAGATACGCTCCATTTCGTCTTCCATTTAAGTGTACATGGGTTATCTTTTCATACGCGTTCATCTTAATACGCGTTATACGCTCCGATTTCATTCGAGGCCACGGGCTCACTCAGACCGTAAGACTGCGGGATATAGTTCTCGGGCGCGTGAGACGGTGCCGGTGGCGGCGGGGCCTGCATTGGGGGGCGCTGGTAATTGGCCGCGTAATTGGTGGATGCTTTTTCCTTTTCTTTTTCCTTTTCGCTCACTCTAGGTTCTTCCTTCAACCCCAGAGCGGCCAGACCACGGTCCAAAAGAATAGATACCTTCTCCGAAAAGGCGTTTTTCATACACAACATTAAAAACAAGACAACCAAGATAATTTGAATCAAGCTCAGATTCGAATAAGGGGATTTGCTATACGTAGGGAAAAAGACGACCCACTTGTGAATAAAAAAGAATATGACAAAAATGGCAATTGACTGCACGATAACCTCAATCACAATTTCAATACTGTTCTTTTCGTCGTCTCCCTCGGGCACATACATTTTCATGGCTTTTAAGAATAGGGCAAGAGGGATAATCGCCAAAAGAATATATTGAGCCATGTTCAGGAGCTCGTTTTTTTCAAGAGAAGATAGATTGGTCATGTGTTCTACAAAGGAACCGCCTGACCCGCCTACTATTCTTCCGTCCAATCCATCGTCTGAATCCATGGGTTCCATAATATAGTTAACAAAGAAATTAAAAAGGATAACTATATTTACGATTATCATTTAAAAGTAATTCAAGAGTTTCTCGATATGAGCGGTACAGCAGCACTTGCCGCGGCCAGAAGACGACGAGCACAGCCTACGGGCGAGGACCTTCCTAAAAGTAGAGCGAATACACCCACAAATGTGCCTGCGCCAGACGCGCCCACGCCGACGACGCCTCTACAAGTCCTCCTTAAGCATGACAATAAAATCATTGAGATTTTCGGAGAGGTTGAAAAGCTGAAAGGCATTATCAAACAAAAGGACCCGACCCATCCAAATGACATTGAGTATTTTAAATCCCAATTCAATAGTCTCACGCATGAAGTCGCAGAACTCAAAAAGCTCATCATGAAGGTGCAGAGCTTCTCGATGGAGAATAACATGGAAATCATTCAACTGAAAAAATGGTCTCGACAAGAAAAGGATAAACCAGAGAATACGGAATTGTCGGAGGAACCGATTGGGATATAAAAGCAATTTACTATCTTTCTAGATAGATGAAATGCTCTATACAAGACATGAAAAAAATGATGGAATGGATAGAAATGTTCAAATTCATCAAGAACATCAATAAACACGTCACCGTTCAATGTACTGACAGTGAGTTGTTTATTCAAATCATGGATAGTTCGCATATTTGTCTTGTAGACTTTAAGATTGCTTCCTCTTGGTTTCATCATTATGAATCTTCAAATGAAGTCTTTAGCACAAACAGTGCTGTCCTAGTGAAGGTTTTCTCTATGTTTACCAAAGAAACCACACTTGAAATGGAGACCAACGACGACAAGCTCTTTATTCACTTGTTCAATACACAGCAAAATAGACATTTTGAAGTGCCTTTGATAAACATTGAACAAGACCTTCTCTCGTCTATTTTGACAGAGCCCTGTGCCGATTTTTCGATTAAAAGTAAATGGTTTGATAAATACCTACAAGAGTTGTCTCATTTTGGGGAGCAGCTCAAGCTGAAAATTCGCGACGACTGTATCTTTCTAGAAACGTCCAAGGAAGAAGGCATGTATCAAATTGAAATACCCAATGAACAACTCGAGGAGTTTAATATTGTGGAGAATTATACCGTGGAATTGAATTATTCTTTACGTTATCTTGTTCTTTTATCCAGTTATGCGCTTGTCTTTCCAGAGGTCCATCTATACTTTGACGAACACAGTCCGTTACGGATTACTTTTAAACAAGAGGGCATGTTGATACACTTTTTCCTTGCACCCAAGTTTACAGACGACTATTTGGAATAATATATCGTTCAAAGGAAAAAAAGAATACCTTCGTCTTTCTTATGTTGACGCTGGTCCTTGTCTCGGGGCTAGTGTTGTTGTATTTACATACCTATGTCCACTTTTACGTTCACCCTTCCAATGAATTGACTACCCTAGAAGATGTGTATCGACAGGAACTCACCTCTCAAATTTATACGAAACTGCCTATTTTGTTCCACGCGAAAACCATTCGTCGAGACATTCCACTAGAATTGGCCGAGGCGACTGAAAAAGAGGGTTATGTGGTCTACTCTACGCTGTATGACCCGGTTCCCTTACTGGAACCCTCGGTCAAATTCTTTCCTTTGTCTAAGGTGTATCTGTTTAAAGATGTCTCTGGACAAGTGCCAACGGAACAAGGAACGGAACAAGTGCCAACGGAACAAGGAACGGAACAAGTGCCAACGGAACAAGGAACGGAACAAGGAACGGAACAAGGCACAAAACAAGGCACGGAACCTAACCCAACTCGTCCGTTCATCGTCGAGACAAATTTGGCATGTCGAACCTTTTACCGAATCCATTCAGGTAAATACAAAGTTACCTGTATTCATCCAAAGTATACAGACCACTTTAACCGAGGAGTCAAAGACCCGTCCTTTATCCAGAACCACCCTCAAATGTTACATCTAGAATTACATCAAGACAGTATCCTGTTTTTGCCCAATTATTGGTATGTACTTCTAGAGCCCATCGACCCCGGACAAATTGAGGTCTTGCAATATTCTACTCCACTCAACCTATTGAATTTTGCGTATGAACAAATAAAAGATGTGTTTAAAATCGCATAAAAAAACACCCCTCCACTATAGACATGTTTGAGGGCGTTCTTACGGAACGAACACCTTTTTATCTATTGGGGACCATCTTTTTAGGGGTGACCATTTTTTTGAGCCTTGTCTCTACGTTTCATACACAAAAAAATGGAGAGGATTTCTTCCCTCTGGGAGGTGATTACAAAGGAAAATATATCTTGGATGGGTCCTTTTTGGATAAATTGTGTTGGTATTTTTCTCAGCTTACCCATCACACCTTATTCCTGATGTTTTTCTATTTCTCCATGGCCTTGCTTAATATAAGGTCTGTGAAATTCTTCAAGATTATCGCTCCCTTGGCGCTTACCATTAGCGTTCTCTATTTTTACTTTCTTTATCCAAAACAATCGTTAAAGATACATCAACTGTCCTTCAGTAGCTTCTTCTCCCATTTCATGGTCATCTTTCTTGTCTTTGGAGAGTTGATGTATATCAAAGAATATTCGTTTAAGGAGACCACCAATTGTCTCGTCTTTATCATCACTGCCTTACTGTGTGTCATCATCAACTATTTCCTTCGGGGTGTATGGAGTTACAACATGATTGTCCTCGATACGGTAAAGGGATGGCGACTTGTCTCGGCTTCGGTTATCCTCATGTATTCGTTTAGTGTCATGTTCTACCTTTTCAAATATGACGGAACCGATACGGTCTCTTGGACTGAAAGTGGATACTTTTTGTCTTCGATGATAAATTTGATGTATGCATTATGGTATACGGCTTAAAACTTTGTGCCAAGAGGTTTCATAACGGGTTTACGACCCTTTTTGCGATTAGCGTTTTGTCTGTTCACACTTCCGACCGAGTTGAGGTTAACGCTGTAAGGGGAACTTATAGTGCTCCCGCTTCTAGAACGGGACCGTGAACCCATTCCATAATAGATAGAGGAGTTCCTTGAGGGTTCACGAACCACCATACGAGTCTCGGCCTTGGGCTTCTTTTTTAGAGTCCGCTTGCTAGGGTTCTTAGCCTGATGCTCCTGGATTTGTTCCAACATGCGATTCAAGCTGTTGGTAATCCCCTGTCCATTTTTGCCTTGAAGCTTTCTCTTAAGCTGTCCGATGTTGATTTTGAGTGTTTTATTCTGCCCGGTCTTCAAATACGAGTTCAGGCGCTGCTGCAGACTTTCCTTTGCCTTTCCCGCGTTGGCAGATTTCTTACACAAAAACTTTTCATCACGTTCCATTCCAGGCTTGCATTTGAGTGAGAACTTGCAAGTCTTTGGGTTAAGGTCTTTGTCAGCCGAGCACAATTTATACGCATCCATTATAGTATAGCACAATAAAATAAATCATTTAAAATTGAGATAAGATTAATCCTTCCATTTTTCTTAAACCATGGCGATCATTGGACAACAAATGTATCACCCCATCTTTAACTTTGACACACAAGAATACGAAGACGCGTGTCCTATTCCTCCTCGCAAATCAGGGTTTCAGTATGTGTGTAAATGTAATCATACCACCTTTCATACCATGAGCGAATTCAAACGACATATCAAAAATAAAGGTCATGTTCGTTACATTTCAAACTATCTTGAGAACATGAAAGAGACGGAGGAGTTTGTCTCCTTGATTAAACAACAAAGGGTGGAAATTGGACTACTCCAACAAAAACTTGCCTTGTTGACCAAGCCTCTCGCGAAAGCCGAGACAACCTTGTCCATACTGTTTGAGCTAGACTAGCGTAAGGAATATTATTTAAAGAAACTCGTTTATTTCTCTATAGAATGTCAGAAGTAAGCAAGCTCCTAGAAGGGCCTATTTTTCACTCCAAGACCTCTATCCGAACAGAGAAAAATCATATCTTTTTTTACACGGAAGTCGACAGGGATAGTGTGCATGAACTTATCGAGACGATTCGTGAGATGGAGGTCTACTGCACACAAATGAAGCGTCAGATGAACCTGAAGAAAGTCCCGATTTATCTTCATATCAATTCGTATGGAGGATGCGTGTTTTCCGCACTCAATGCGATTGACTATATCCAAAGTTGCAAGGTGCCTATTTATACAGTGATTGAAGGAGCGGTTGCCTCGGCTGGAACATTGATTAGCGTGTTTGGAGCCAAACGTTATATGCGCCCGAACGCACATATGCTCATTCATCAACTGTCTTCTTCGTGCTGGGGGAAGATGCAAGAGATTGAAGACGAATATGCGAATCTCAAGCAACTCATGGTGAAGATACGGTCCATTTACGCGGAACGAACCACTATTCCAAAGAAACAGCTGCGACGCATGTTGAAACATGACCTGTGGTTTAACGTGGATGAATGTATCGAGAATGGACTGGTGGATGAGATTTGGACCGATTAGGTTCTACGCGTCCAAGCGTTGGACTGATTAGGTTCTACAGGCTTGTTATAGAATTTGTGACCAAATAAGATATAAACACATAACGGTCATGATAGAAGATGGCAGCTCGACCGCCCAAGTCTTTTGTCGACGATGTCTTTGACGAAAATACCCTTACCTGTATTTATTCACCCACTCGGATGAATAAATACATTCCAGGCATTCTAGACACCCGCTTTATGTATGGAAAGGAAAACAAAAAAATGTTATACATGTGTCATCCAGACAACAAGGCACTTCCTCCTTTCTATGTAGCGTATCAAATCCCTCCGCAGTTTGAAAAAAAGAAGCTGTCTTATTATGTGACCTTTCAATTTAAACATTGGAACCTTCAACAACCCGTGGGAACACTCACTCAAAACTTTGGCTCGATTGATGTGTTGGAACATTCTTATGAATATCTCTTGTATTGTAAATCCCTACAAGGGTCGCTTCAATTGATGCAGAAAGAAGCCCTCAAACGCATTCCTAGCTTTCAGATTGATTTGCCTTTCCGTGATGCCCGTGTCTTTACCATTGACGGAAAAGAAAGTATGGACCTCGACGACGGTCTCAGTATCGATGCCGAGAAAAGAAGTATTTATATCGCTCTTGTGCCCTATGTTCTAGAGAAGTTAGAGTTGACGGACTGTCTCTTGAACCGGGCCGCCAATATTTATTTTCCAGATAAGCGCATCAGTATGATGCATCCGATTGTGGCTAGCCTGTGTTCTTTACACAAGGGATGCGAAAGGGCGTGTCTCGTCTTGGACCTCTATCACGATGGACGAGAGAAGTTAGACGTGGTCAAGGTAAAGGTGTCGGACAATTTTCATTATGAAGAAGACCGGTTGTTAGCAGACCCCGATTATCAAGCCTTTATGAAACATGGTATAAAAGACAGTCATGAACTGGTGTCGTCGCTCATGAAACACATCAATCGCTATTGTGGGAGTGTTCTGAAAAAAGGTATCCATTTAAACATTCAAAAGAAAGACCAGGTCTTGGACCAGCGGTTTCCTGATTTTTTTATGAGCTATTCCGAGTATAGTTACAGTGGCGAGTATACCCAAGTGAGTTCGCCGATACGTCGACTGGTGGATATCATGAACATGACCCAACTGTGCATCGAGCAAAATCTCTTTCCCTTTCATCCTGAAGTTTGTCTCCGTTTTTACGACAAACTGGATGAGCTCAACCAGGGGATGCGCAATATCAAGCAAATCCAGTCCAAGACCAAATGGTTTCATCATCTATCTACTCACACAAATCAAATCTATACAGCCATTGTGTATTCCAAAGAGATGTCAACCAAAGGAAGAGATATCTGGAAATATATCCTGTATATACCTTCGGTAGGAAATACATGCTCGGTGCATACCTCCAACGAATACGAAATCCTATCAGAAGTTGAGATAAAACCCTTTCTTTTCATGGATGAGTATAACTTGAAAAAGAAGGTTCGATTTCAGATAGGATTGGGTATAACACAAGACTTGGAATCCTTCTGAATAAAATATTTATCACTTCCAAAACTCTAGAGATAGTCTATATGTTTCCTTACTACGACCGCTACTATCCTTACGGACCCTTTGGACCTTATGGTCATCACCACCACCATCCACATCACCACCATGGACATCACGGCCATGGCCACGGAGGCGGGGGCATTTACAATAACTTAATTGTCACCGTAGAACCGAGATATGATTACTATGAACGACCCCGTTCTCGGAGTCGGTCTCGAAGCCGTTAAATCATGCCTAAAATATTTATCATAATAAAACGTCTAGTGGTATTCTACAGATGTATCCGTTCCAGAGAGCCCCCCGTTACCACAACCATCAATCCGACATTGTCAATAACTTAATCGTCCATGTCGAATATGAACCGTATGAACGCTACTACAGCAGTGGAAACTGCAGCTGTGGTCGTAGCCCGCGTAGTCGCAGTCGTAGCCGCAGTCGTAGTCGTAGCCGAAGCCCCCGAAGACCGCGTTAATACCTTTATAAATACAAGGAGTCTTGTGTGCAGACAAACTTCAGAAGTTGACTTACACCCTCCTTTAACAAGACACATAGTTCAGGCTTGTCCTCGTAAGCCCTCTCCAGTTCCCGGGCCATGTTCACCAACTTGAGACAAACTTTGATAAAGTCTGCCACAAACAAACCTTTTTCTTGCTTAAAGGTTTCAATCCATTGAACACTTTCGAGTTCATTCGAGCAATGTTCCATCCATCCACATACATATTTTGCCATATCGTATTGTAGACACATTTCAGAGGAAGGTAAATCTTGTATATATTCTAGGTCCATGTAATAATGTAATCGGGTCTGTATAAATTGATGTTCTTTGACCAAGAAACTAGGATGATAGGCCTTGAGAGGTTCTTCCACCTTGACGTCGCAGAGACAAGACAGTAGTCCAAACAAATCAGAACAGGTATATCCTTTAAAATAATTTGTCTCTATACATAGTTCAGTCATAACCAATGGATGCACTTCATGAATACACGAAGCTCTTGTCTTCTTGTCTTCTACAAATCCATTGTCTTTTAAAATCTTATCCAGGTCATTCATCTTTGTCTCGACGTAGGTGGAGGCATAGATTTCTTCTTGTTGGATGCGCTCGATTTCCTTTTCCATCTCTTGCAGTTCCTTGAAGAGCAAATACTGAGACAAAAAAGTGGATGTTTCCATTTCTTTACATTGTTTCGCGTATTCTTTCTTTTGTTTTGCTGGGAGCATCTCCATCTTATTCACTTTGGTTTGATACAAGATACATTGGTCTTTTTCGGTAAGATAGGTTCGTTTTTGATGGTATTGAATAAGTTGCTCTTCTAGGGCAACACGACAAGAAAGTTCCATACGGTCAATGTCGACCTTCATCAAGCTTTGATGCGCGATTTGCTTGGCTGAGTCCAAGTCTTTTTCTTTGAGAAGCAAAGAATAATTCATTTTGAATTTTGATTTGATGACCTTGGGTGGAGTGACAAACAACTTTACCATGGAACTTGTATCGGGGGCTTCATACAGATTGGAGACCAACACCACGTGACCAACGGTGTCAATCCCTCGCCGTCCGGCACGTCCTGACATTTGAGTAAACTCGTGTGGATACAACATTCTCATACCTTGCCCATCGTGTTTGTAGAGGCTGGTAAAGCACACGGTCTTGGTCGGCATGTTGAGTCCAATCGAAAAGGTCTCGGTCGCAAACAATACCGCAATGTATTTCTGTTCATACAAAATCTCTATCATCTCTCGAAAGATGGGCAACATTCCAGCATGATGAATACCAATCCCTTTCTTCAGAAGAGAAATATAAAAGGTATACTCGGGTAGCATCATGTATTCTTTCCAGTTCTGTAGTCGGGTGACGAGAAGTTGCTTGCATATAGGTTCAATCTGGAAATCAATCTCACCCGGGTCAAAGAGAGGCACTTGAATTTCCTTGGCCATCTCCTCTAGCTTCTTCCGAGAGAAGACAAAGAAGAGACAAGGAAACTGCTCACGTTCGCGTAGCTTTTCACACAACTGATTGAGCACAAATTTCCGAGACACATTCGTGATGAGTTTATTCATTCGTTTGTTTTTGTCCATGTTGACCTCATAGAGCTTGTCTTGCTTGATAACGTCGAATGTATCCACGACCGCGTTGACCTCTTTACGTTGTTTCGGGTCCGGGAGATTATCTATTTTTTTAGTAGGAGCCGTGAAAAAGGTGGTATAGATTAAAGGGACGATACGTTTGTCTGTGCTACAAATGACGACCTTCCGTTCTGTAATCTTTTCAATCCAACTCGCAAACCCTTCTTTGTCTCCGATGGTGGCAGAGAGCATGACCATCTGAACCGTCTTAGGTAGACGAATCATGGTATTCTCCCATACCGTGCCACGTTCTTCGTCGTCAATGTAGTGAACCTCATCAAAGACAACACATCCCAAGTCATTTAGTTCAAAGTCTAAATGACTTGCTTCTGGTTGCATCAGCTTGTTTTGTAAGATTTCCGTGGTCATGATAAGGATAGACGCGTCCGGGTTTTGCTTGTTGTCTCCGGTAAAGATACCCACCTGTAACTCGGGAAATTTGCGAGTAAATTCATTGTATTTTTGATTGCTGAGTGCCTTGATAGGTGCCGTATAAATCACTCGTTTGCCTTGATTCGTAAAGTATCGTATGGCGTGTTCAGCGGGCAACGTCTTTCCCGACCCAGTATGAGCCGTCACTAGAACGTGATGGCCTTTCTCGATGCTGTCGACCGCAAGCTGTTGGAACTCACTTAAAATCATGATATATAACTATAGAGGTTCCCTTTATATGTTAAACATCGGGAACTACATATTGGTAAGGAAAATTGTAGAAACAGATTTCTCGGCAATCTATGAAGCTGTGCATGTGGTGAAAGACACTCAGGTCATTCTGAAACAGAGCAAGGACGCGCGAACCAATCGTATGCTACAGAATGAATTGAAATTGTATACCTATCTTCGAGGGTCCGTCCCTATTCCTCGGTTAAAGGCTTCCGGACTAATCGGAGACAAAATGTATTTGGTCTTTGAGAAGATGGACCGGACCTTGGACCAATGGAAAGAAGCCCTCTCTATCCATGAAATGTTTTCCTTGTTGCTTGCCTTGCATGAAAAGGGAATTGTCCATCGAGACTTGAAACCCGACAACTTCATCTTTGACTTTAATAAAAAGTGTCATCTCTTGGATTTAGGATTAGCCGCGGTCCAATCCAATCGCAAGGTCAAGGGCTTTGTGGGCAATCGTCGATATGCGAGTTATACTTGTTTTGATGCTGAATATGAGTATCGTTTTGCTGACGATGTATTGTCTCTGGTTTACATCTTGTTGGAAAGAAAGTATGGATATTTGCCATGGGACAAGACGACCCAACCTCGTAAGAATATAGACTTTGTCGCCTTTTATCCAGGAGAAAGCCTTTGCGCCCTAGAGAAAATAGCCAGGAGTGATAAACCCTTGGAACTACTCTACCGTGCGTTGTTTGAGGCCATAAGTATTTAATACGAGACCATAAACGACTCATATAAATTCACTTTGTAAGAAGTCCCCTCGACCTTGACGGTATCACCCGAAGATAATTCATCGCATCCGGGACTTTGTGTGCACAGACGGTTGTTGTATTCAAGGGGGAGTTTGATTCCTTGTTCTAAGGTATAATAGGTCCATTTGTCTCGACGATTCAAGACCCGACCGAACAGAGGAAGCCGGTCACGGCCAGCACAGGTTAAATAACCAAGTTGACGATACTCGATTTCACGATACCTTACGGGAGGCGCATAGACATTTTTTAGCGTGTCCGTATAATCTTGTGCAACCACTACCTGAATCTCGGACGGCACCTGAATTGGAGACATAGGAACGACTCGAGGAGACAGATATTGTATGAACAAGAAAAGAACTAATCCTAAAAGAATGACCACAGCGATAGAGATGAATGTTTTTGATTTCGCCATTATAGTATGATTCTTTATTTTTTGTTCAGGTCTTGGAATAGACGGTGGTCATGCGAAGGGTAAAAGAAAAATCACTGTCGTTCATCAAGAGAGTTCGACTGTGTTCATCCACCAGTCGTATCGTCAATTTGCTAATGTTGACCGGTCCATAATAAAAACGAGGCTCGGCGTAGACGCTGAAATCGTTCTGGGACTGAATGGTAAACGTCGACCCTTTCAGAGAAATGCGGGCAATAATATTGTCTGGAAGCATTCCATATCTAGAGGCCGAGATAAAGTTGACGTTGTTGCTCTTGTTGTAATCGTCCACAATCAAGAACACATATTGGGGTCCCAAGATATTGAGAATCGACTCGCTGGTGTAAGCCAACAGGGAAGTATACATGGCGTTTCGATACCCTAACATCCATCCAAACCTCTGTTCTAAAGGAATATTGCTTTTTTTATCGTAAAAGGAAATATCCAACGCAGTGGATGCCACCTTGGACGCAAACTGGTTTGTAATAGGAGGTGCGTTGAAGTTGAGCTCAATCGTTTCAAAATTGTGTTGCGTATTGGGCTTCTTTTTAAACGATACCTTACCTGTTCCATTTCCAATGTTTGCAGTATTGTTGCTCTCGAGATCAAAGACAAAGTTGAACATGCTGAATACAATCGAGTCCAGTAGTTCATTGTTCATGTAATCCAATGCTTTTTGATAATAATAGTTTCCTTCAGGAACATACAAGAAAAAGTAATAAGAGTTGTGTGTCGTATCGGTTCCCTTTATCCATAAATAATTGTTTTCATGCTCTTGATTGAGTGGGTAATGTGAACAGGGTAACTCTAAATCACACAGGGTCATTTCAATGACGTTATGAATAGGATAGGGTAGGTCTATGGTAAAATCACTCGATGTCCCCAACGCGTAATTCTCGCGAAAACGACTGTCGATATTCAGCAACTTGGAAATGGTTTTACGATGGATGGGATTTCCAGACCCTGTGTTTTGTTCGAACAATCCATTGGACTGTCCGGTTTTTACCTGTTTCGTGTTCATAAACGGTATGTATTCGTTGTCATACGAAAGCAACGTTTTTTGAATCGTGGATATCGTGGAGTCGTTCTCATATCCAAGAAGCTGATGTTTTACATTCGTAAAGAATGTCACCAGGTCAGGTTTTTTGAGTTCTTCAAAATGTTTTATATATTCTTCACATTTGGCCTCGATTTGGTTTTTCAATACGGAGGTGGTCATGGATTGTTCCACTTGAATATCCAATAAACTAAAGAGTTCATCAATGTGGTAAGAACCAATGTCTGTATTTAATTTGTTCATAAGTATAGTATAAAAATAAAGTTTATATCTCTTTATACGTCTTATGGATTTCGAACCAAAAATACGAAAAAAAGTAAACGACCTATTGCAACGGTTCAATGGTTACAGTCAGGAAGAACTTTACAAGAGTCTTTGTAAATTCGAGACAAAAAATGAACCCCATCAAGAATTGTTTCAAACCATCCTGAATGAGTTCTTCCGCTCTCATTTCTTTTACTCGCTCTCTTCCGGGTCTTATCTCTGTTACAATGAACATCATTACAAGCCGATACTCGAAGATGAGCTCATTTATGCTCTGCTACAGCATTTACAGAAATACAACTTACCCACAGAGGTAAAGTATCGTTTAAAACACAAGATACATAAAAAAATAAAGGAAACCACCATTTCCAAGACGATTCCTCATACCCATACCATTCAAAACATATTGTCGTTTTTATCCCCCAACCTATTCAATGATAAGAATTACGCCAAATACTTTCTCATTACCTTGGGAGATATCTTGTTGAAAAAGCCCTTTCGGTATTATTTTCTAGACCCTTGGATGAAGCCATTTATCACGCAACTCCATCATTTGGTAGAGCGTTACTTTCAAACCGTTCAATTGGGTAATTACTACAAATATAAATACCAACAGCATGACGTGGAGGTGTCTAGGGTCATACGAACCAATCCTTTTAACCTAGAGTTTGTCGCGAACCGAGAACAGCTCTTTATGGACATGGTTTGTCTCGCCTACCACTATTCAGAGCGTTATGAATGTGGAGACACGTTCTTAGAAGAACCTTTGAATGAACCTCTGCAAGACCAAGTGCTGTGGATTGAGCGAAATACCAAGGAAATGACACTAGATGCCTTTTCGAGTGATTATTTATGCATCAAAGAAGGGGTCGACATTCATGAAAAAGACATGCTGTTTTTGTGGAAGGTGTATCGTAAGGAAAAGAGAATGATACATTTGTTTCAGAATAAGCGTGATATTTTAGATACTCTAGCCAAGAAATTTGTCTATCAAGAACCCTACTTCCGACAGGTCTACAGTATGTTTTTACCTCACGTTGAAAAGTTCAACCAGTTTTGGAAAGACTATATGGTCGAAGACCCGACCGAGAAATACCTAGAACTTACTGAGCTGTTACAACTCTTTATGGAACAGGCACGCACGAAAACGGGACTAAACGAAAAGACCTTATCTTATGTATTACAGCACTATTATCCAACCTTGGAATGGTCCGAGAACAAATACATTCATCAATGGAAATGCGTCTTGTGGGATAAGAAAAAAGACATACGACCTTTCTTGAAGAAAGAAGGCATGGATGTTCACGCGCAATACGAGGACTATCTTAAGCATTTTAAAAAGCGACATGTCAATAAAAATTATTTCTTGTATCATGCAAGCTAAGGGTTAAGGAGTTAAGACCAAGCACGCTTTTTTGGTTTTCTTGGGAGGCTTGATGGTCGAACGTCCCTGCTGATAGGACTGAAAGGTATCGTATTCTTCTACCTTGAAAAACTTGCTCTGATAGTATTGTAGTCTCTTCTTATACTGAGACAAAAACATGTCCTGTTCATCCACGAAATCTACGACCAAGGGACTGTGTTCCTTGCTCCGAAGGATACGACCTACACTCTGACAAATATCCGATTTAGGTGTCACCATAAAAAGAGTCGTCAGGGTTTTAATGTCCAATCCTTCCGAGGCCATGGCATAGGTGCCCAATATGACTTTTTTACTTTCGGACTCCTTGAGTGCGGCTTCTTTCATGCCTCCCAAATAATACCCCACGCTTGTCTCAAACGCCTGAACCCCCTCAAAGAGATGAGACAACAAAGACTTTGTATGCGCAAGTATCATGATTTGTTGGTCGGGTTGTTTTCGTAGTTCTTCTTTGACGACTTCCAACAAGAGGGCATTCCGACCTGCATGGTCCAATCTGGAGATGAGACACGAATAAAGAGGACTTCCTTTATAATCTGTTTTCACCCCCTCAAACAAGGCGTCGTTCTGTAGGAAAATCGTCTTGACGTGGACCTCGGTAGTCAGGTCGGATTTTTCCTTGTGCACCACCGGGCCGATGAAATACTTAAACACCTTGGTCAGTCCATCTTTACGTGTCATGGTTCCGCTTAGTCCCAATGTGTAGGGCGTGACAATTCGAGTCATCACCTTTGAAAAGACTTCAGCACTTAAATGATGACATTCATCAAAGACACATAGACCAAAACTTTCCCACATATCCTCTGGATAGACCTTGGAGGAAAGGGATTGTAACATCCCCAAAACGATATCCTTTCCCTCTACGTCGATGCAGTCTCCCTGAATTTTACCCACTTTGGCCGAAGGAAGGAATGTATGAATGCGTTCTTCCCATTGGTTCATTAAAAAACTTTTGTGGACCACGACCAGTGTCTTTCGCTTGAGTTGGCTAATGATGTTGAGCGCCATGACGGTTTTTCCTTTTCCAGGTTCTACGTCCAACAGTCCGCCGCCGCTGTCTCCGACATGAGACAAATAGGTTCGAATAATCCCTTCTTGATAAGGAAACAGAGAACCTGTAAAGGGTAGATGAATCGTTTGACCTGGGCTTAGGGTCATGTCGACCTTCCCCAATTCTTCCATCCCATAATACCTAGGTAAATAGAATTTACGGTCCGATTCAAGGTAAATAGGATAGCTGGGCTCTTGTCCATGCGTTGTATGTGGTTTTACCGTCAATTCATCACGAATTTTAGAGATTTGTGATGAAGTGAGGTCCTTTTTAAAGACCGTATACCCTTTCTTGCCCAGATATGCCATACCTAGATTACGAGGCTGTCTTTATATTTTCTATATGTATAGTATTATGAAAGCAACGATAAAAGCAAGTATGAAATCAAATAGACTAGAAAAGGTAGGCACTTTATTCAACTTGGACAATGCGGTCGGGTTGATTCTTGCGTTTCTCATCCTGTTGCAGATAGAACCTCCCCTGTGGTGGGTCAATCAACTCAATCAACCCCTGTCTATATTAGCCCTTCTAGGAATAACTCTATTCTTGTTCCTTACGATGAATCCTGTGGTTGGATTACTCTTTATGATTTATATCTATGAACTTCTGAGACAAAACATGTGGGCGGACCAGTCCAGGAACGACGAGCTGGCACGGATGAATCCACGCAACCCCATGAGCGTAGAGGAATATATTATCGAACGGTCGGATTACTCCAGAATAAAGAATCAGAACGAGAACAACGATAGTGAAGTGGAGCCTATTCTGGAGAAGCTCTTAACGAAGTAGGCGCTTAACGAAGTAGGCGCTTAACTTATTATGGATTGACCTTTTTCTGAATTTCTTTCAACAAAGGAAGTATCTCTTCCTCTACATTGTCCGAAGACTTGCTGAACATCTTCTTCACACTAAAGATGAGAAATACCATCAAGGACAAAAAGACCAAAAACAAGATATAATGCGTGCTCTTCTCTAAATAGGACGTGGTTTGGTCAATCAAGTCGGTGGCATAATTCAAACCTTGAACGTTGGGTATAGGGATAACCGGTAGCCCATTGGCCCCCTTCAATGTGGGGATATCTTTCAGGTAGGTCTTTTTATCTTCATTGACCAATTCGACTGGCATACAGTCGATATAAATGTTATCTTCCATGCCCTGCGTGATTCGTCTGTTCTCAGGTCCATTTACCGACTCGTAAAGAGTAAAGGTCTTGTTGGTCGTCTTTTGGTTGTATTCCATTTTAGTAGGAATCATGATTGCGATGTTCGAGTCCAATACAAGGGAAGAGGTATCAAAGAAGAGAATCGTATTCTTTTTGTCATTGATGATTTCATAATATTGATACGGGGTATGGGGTATCATCTTGTTCAAATCAATGTTTGTTCCATTGATATCAGAGACATTTAGATTCAGTGAATTCACCAGAAGCCGATTCATCTTATCGAATAGATTGACTTGAACAATACACGATTCCACGGTCTGTGTTTCAAATGGAATATAGATATAAATGGCTTGTTTTGTATCTTCAGCACTCGACCCTTTGATGACCAAAGATTGACGTGTGGGGGTGGATAAGGGCCCGTTTGAATACGTTGGACAAAGAGGCGCCAAGTATAGGGTATCCAAAAGATAGGTCTGTGTACGTCTATTTCGTGTAAACGCAAAAGCTTGTTCATTCAAATTGCCTTTTACCGATAATTGTAAACCTTTCACTTCAGGTAAGAAAGGAAGGGGTTGTGTTGAAAGCACAAACCCATTGAGGTTCGGAAAAAGATAGGATAAATTGGTGGTATCTTCTCGCATAGTCGATGTATCAGCGGGTGTAAACACCACAGGAAAATCAGACATCTACTATTATAATTATATATTTTTACTGTAATGGCATCCAAAAAGGAAAAGATATTGGACAATATCTTTATTGATCATGCCCACTTGTTTGTGAGTTTAGAAACACTCAAACGTCTAGATAAAGAATTGAAACCGGATGGAAACATACAATATGAAGGCAAGAAAGACCTCCCCTATGATTCCATCGTCTATTTGTTGGGACAGCACATGCAATATGCGAAAGAGGAATCCCTTCTTTCTTTGGCAAGTTGATTTATGCTTTTGGGGGATTGGCAGGTGCAGGCGTCCCGGCGGGTGGATTGGCTTGCGGCTTGGCGGGCCCTTTGCTATGGAGCTCCTTCAACGCATTTAGTTTTTTACGTGTTTCATCCTCTATACGATTGATGTCGTTCAAGTTTTTCTCCAAATCATTAAACGTCAGTTCATAAGCGTCCTTGTTTTCGTCCGGGTCTTCTGGTATTTTCTTAGACTCGGTCTCGTCTGGTTGAGTCAATCCTTCTTTTACGCTTTCACGTAAGAGAACGAGAACCAACATCGCAAACATGGTGCTTCCTAATACGACAATCATGTTTTTACTAATGAGATAAAACAACAAAAACAACAGATAGAAGACAATCAAACTAGGTGTATCCTGTCTATAAAAAAAAGTGGTCACTGCGATGATATAAAGTAAAAAAAGGAAATAAAGCAAGGGTCTACTCTGGAGCCAGTCTTGTTTCATAACCTTCATTACCATTACTATAGAACTATAAAATATAAATAAAAATTGAACACCCTAGAATAGAGGAGTGAAGGTAACACAAAATGGAAGTGGCTATCACCGAACCCCATTTTCACGGCTTGCACGGAGGAGACGCAAGCACCCCCCAATTTATGACCGTGTATACTTATTCTTTAGAAGAGTTTTACAACATGGATTGGCAGGATGAATACAAATTCGTGCATCATACCACACGTAAAAAGGTTGACAGGATGGCATCCGAACACGACCTTATTCGCGGATATAGGCAACAGATGAACCTGGGCAAGCTGGTCAAGCTAAACCTCGTCAAGACCTATGAGGACGCAGATGGGGTTTTATTCTCGATTCTCTTTACCTATCGTATTAATCTATTCAAACGTCTGTGGAAAAAGTTTCACGCTTTACCTCGTCAAGCTTAACTCGGGTCCTCGCTAAGATATATTTTTATTTTATCCAGGTCCTCCAATACAGTCTCCTCTGCGGGTAGACTAGATAAATAGGCATGTAAACGAACAATTGAGGGATGCTTATTTTTTTTGTAATATTTCTGAAGGGCGTCTAGACACTTTTGTTTCTCCTCTTCAATACACAAATCAAGCGCGTAATCTGGTTTGGACATAGGATTAGATATAGTCTAGATATATTCTGGGTAAAAGGAACGAAGGGAACGAAGGGTCTATAACCTTATAAATAGAATTTAAAAATATTGGACTATGATATAAAGATGTCCAAGGTCATGAACGAACCGTTGCTATCCGAAGATACGTCACGTTATGTCATGTTCCCCGTGTCAGACCAGACCATATGGAAACTTTATAAAAAACAAGTGGATTGCTTCTGGCGACCGGAAGAAATCGACACGTCCAAGGATTTAACTCAATGGGATACGCTCACGACAGATGAGCAATTTTTCATCAAGATGATACTTGCTTTTTTTGCCGGAAGTGATGGGATTGTCTTGGAAAACCTTGCGTCGCGTTTCATGATGGATGTTCAGTTGCCCGAGGCGAGAGCCTTTTATGGATTTCAGATTGCCATGGAAAATATCCACTCGGAGACCTACAGTATATTGATTGACAGTTACATCAAGGACAGCGTCGAAAAGGATAAGCTTTTTCACGCCATTGAACATTTTCCATGCATCGAGAAAAAGGCAAAGTGGGCGATTAAGTGGATTCAAGACAAACGAAGTTGCTTTGCGACTCGATTGATTGCGTTTGCTTGTATTGAGGGCATCTTTTTCTCGGGTGCGTTCTGTTCTATTTACTGGTTGAAAAAGAGAGGATTAATGCCAGGTCTTACCTTCTCGAATGAGCTTATCTCAAGAGACGAGGCATTGCATACCGAGTTTGCGATTTACCTTTTTAGCAAGTTAGAGAAGAAGATACCGAAGAAGAAAATCCGCGACATTATTCAAGAAGCAGTGTCGATTGAGAAAGAGTTTATTACCGAGGCACTGCCCTGCCGGCTCATTGGCATGAATTCAGAACTGATGAACCAGTATATTGAGTTTGTGGCAGACCGCCTCTTGTTACAACTTGGATGCGAAGCTTTCTACAAGACCTCCAATCCATTTGATTTCATGGAAATGATTAGTCTAGAACAAAAAACCAACTTCTTCGAGTCTCGTGTCTCCTCGTATGCGCTGGCAGAAAAGTCGGGGAAAGAGACGGCCTTTGATATTTCCGAAGTGGAGTTTTAAGCGGCTTTTACCACCTTGTGAGCCGTCTCTAATGCTCCTTCAATCCACCCATGTGTATCGGAATAGGTTTCTCCACAGAAAAATAACCCTGGAGAGAGATGTTGTATTTCTTTTTGTATGTTCTCAGAATTCACACCCTTTTTCCACGCATGATAACCCGTATTCCATAGATAGGCTTCTATCCATTCAGGGTCAGGAATAGATAAAAAAGGAAACATGGTTTTCAGTTCTTCTTTTATCTTTTTCTTTAGTTCTTTCTTCGGTAAGGGTCGCCCCTTTTTTAGAAACGGTTCAATCTTTTCAGTATAGGCAATCATGATGAGTCCGTCTCGAATCGGTATGATTTGACCCGAGACAAAGGTGGTGGTCATGTGAGGCAATCCTTCAAACCACGAAGGAGATGGATATTTTGCATAAATACGTATCAAGGGTATCGTCAGGACGGTTTGGAAAAGGGGTTGATGAAAGAAAGGTATCTGTTGTAAGGCTTGCACGGGCAAAGTGACAATCAACTTTTTCGCATGAAACTCGTCGACCTGATACACACCATCCGTCAAAGAAATGTCCTTGACCGTATGGTTTAAGTGTATAGTTGCTTTGGTCGATTGTTTCATTTGTTTTATCACCTCGCCGAAACCTTCTTGGGTTACAAAAAATCCACCTTTACTCTCTCTACGAAACATACGAATGGCGTCATAGGCATTCTCTTGAAATTCGCAGGTATAGCCGCGTGCTTCAATCAGACGTTCCGTATCTTCTTTTCCGAGAATGGTCCGACAGTGTTCTTCAAAGGTGAATTGTCTCATCTCTTCACCCAGGGCGTGGGTTGTTTTTCGTATCATTTCATCGATGTAATCGTTGACATGAGGCACATATCCATCGGTTGTGTTGATATGGTCGATTCGGTCCGACAAAGGATAGGTATGTAGATGAAAACGCTTGAGTAAGGACCATAGATGCTTGTGACTTGAATGAAGACGCCCGGCCCCGATTTCATAGTGTGGATGTTGATGTGTATGAATACGTCCACCTAATCGGTCTTGGGCTTCCAAGAGTAATACCTTATGAGACTTGGATAGTTCCATGGCACAATAGAGCCCGGCAATCCCTCCTCCTATCACAATGAAATCATAGGTATGCATCATGTTATTCATATAAATAAACATTTAAAAAATAGTCGTAAGGTCTCTTTAGAATGGAAACGGGAAACAAGCCGATTTTACTCATTAAAACCGTTCAGATTGCTCCATTTAGAACCCTCATGACCGCGCTGAAGGACATTCTGATTGAGACCAACATTACCTTTCAGAAGGATGGCATGCGGATTGTCAACATGGATAAGTCTCATACGGTATTGGTTCATCTACATTTACTCAGCGAGAATTTTGAATATTACGAATGTAACAAAGACAAAATCATCATTGGGGTAAATGTGTTTAACCTGTTCAAGTTGATTAGCACCGTCGACACGGAGGACACCCTTTCCATTTACATCGAGGATGACGATTACAACGAAGGAATCGTCGAGAACCTGGTTTTGAAGTTCGAGAACAAACAGAAGGAACAATGTAAAATTCAGAAACTGAAACTGATTGAACCCGAACAGGAAGAGTTGGCCATTCCAGATGTGAAATTTTCATCCATTATCAATCTACCTTCCTCTGACTTCCAGAAGATTATTCGCGATTTAAATTCCATCTCAGACAAGCTAGAGATTAAATCGGTGAAGAGTCAACTGATTTTCAAGTGTTCGGGTAGCTATGCGGACGTGGAGATTATTCGCAGCGAGTCAGACGGGATGAACTTTGTCCAAAAAAACAACAAGGTGATTCAAGGCGAGTTTTCACTGAAGAATCTAAATTACTTTATCAAGTGCACGAACCTTTGTAATCAAATTCAGTTGTTTATGGAGAATGACCTTCCCTTGATTATCAAATACAACGTGGCCTCGCTGGGTGAAATCAAGCTTGGATTAGCCCCGTTGCCATCACATGGTTAGGTTATTACGAACTCGACCGATGTGACTGGCCAAAAGTAGAATGATTCGTGCTATCGGCAAATTATAAAATTGAACTTACTCTTATCTATTATATAAACTTATATGCATGTCAAAAACGGATGAATTTATTCGTCAATCAAAGGAACTACACGGAGACAAATATGATTATTCTAAAACAGAATATATCCATAATTTGAAAGAAGTTATCATCATCTGTAAAGAACACGGTGAGTTTAGGCAATTACCCAAAACACATAAAAGGGGAAATGGGTGTATAAAATGTGGAATCATTTCCAGAGGAAATCTTAGAAAAAGTAGTACGGATGAATTTATTGAAAAAGCACGTTCCGTGCATGGAGACAGGTATGATTATTCCAATGTGGAATATACTTTTGCACGTAACAATGTGACAATTATTTGCAAATTACACGGGAAATTCGAACAAACACCGAACGGGCATTTATGTGGTGCTGGATGTGTGAAATGTGCAACCCAAATAAATGCAGACAGGCTACGGAAAACAAAAGAACAATTTATTGAGGAGGCAAAAACAATTCATGGAGACAAGTATGATTATTCCAATGTAAATTATAACTCTTCAAGTGAAAAAGTTGTGATCTTATGTAAAGAACATGGACAGTTTGAACAAATCCCAAACAATCATTTGTCAAAAGGGTCTGGATGTTGTAAATGCGCGGGTACGTATAAATCTAATACAGAAGAATTTATCGCAAAGGCCATCAACGTTCACGGAGACAGATATGATTATTCCAACGTACAGTATACAACCGTAATAGAAAAAGTAGTGATCTTATGTAAAGACCACGGTGTATTTGAACAAACACCGAGCGGGCATTTATGTGGAGCTGGATGTCCAAAGTGCGGTAGCCGTATGTGGATCTTTACAACAAATGACTTTAAAAGACACGCCTATCAAACTCACGGTGATACCTATGATTATACTGAAAGTGAGTATACCCAGATGAAAGACAAACTCGTGATCCGATGTAAATATCACGGTCTATTTGAACAAACTCCATCCAATCATATTACACATAAACAGGGATGTGGTAAATGTGGTGGACACTACAAATCGAATACTGAGGAATTCGTAGCAAAAGCCATTGAAATCCATGGGGACAAATATGATTATACCAATGTAGTTTATATTACAAATGACGTAAACATATGTATCGTATGTAAATTACATGGTAAATTTGAACAGACACCGGCAAGTCATTTATCTGGTTGTGGTTGTATAAAATGTGGAAGAATTTCTATGCAGGAAAAACAAAGAACCTCGTTACAGAGTTTCATAGAGAATGCTCACGTTATACACAATAGTAAATATGTATATGATAATGTGATATATACTAATGCTCGTACATACGTGTCCATTACATGTCCTACTCATGGAGATTTTAAACAAACTCCAGGTAGTCATTTAAGTGGGTCTGGATGTCCATTGTGTTGTCGTAAAAAATATTCAGCCATGCAAATTCGGTGGCTAAACTTTGTTCAAAAATATGATGCGGTACATATTGAACACGCTGAAAACGGGGGTGAATTTCCTATTCCAGGAACCAGATTCAAAGCAGATGGTTATTGCAGAGAAACCAATACAATTTATGAATTTCACGGAGACCTATGGCATGGAAATCCCATGATTTATAGGGCAGAAGAGGTATCTTATTTCGGCAAAACATATGGCGAATTATATCAAAAAACCGTTCTCAAAGAAACCAAAATAAAAGGGATGGGCTTCAATTTAGTGGTATTATGGGAAAGTGAATGGAACCGTATCAATCATATCGTCGGCATATTACAACGAAATATTCTCAAGAAATGATAGCACAGTCATATTAATTTTCAGGGGACGGCAATCGACATGTTCATTCAAAAATGCGAATTATAAACTATATCGTTTCATGTCCATTACGAGAACGGTTAGGTTATTCTTTTCCATGAGGTTTAAAAAGACACGACTTCTTGTCCAGTCCCTCTATATCGATAAAGACTCCAGCATTTACATACTTACAGGTCTTCATCCATATTTTCAGAATACAAAAAGATTTTTTCGGAGACAAACTAATCCCTGTAATATGGTCATTGACCTCCTTGTCTTTGGTAATGGTTCCACCAATAACCAGAAAGAGTATTTTTTTCCATAGAGGTTCAATTTGTTTGTTGGTTATTTTAAAGGAAAATCCGCCTCCTTGGCTATTGTGTTCGTCTTCCCACATGGGTTTAATTTTTCCTTTCATGAAAAAGAATAAAGTTTTTTTCATGAGCTCAAAGTTCATCTCACGCGAAATGAGAACCAAGTCTTTCAGGTTTTCCAATTTGAGAATCGGATAATAACTCTCTATCCCCCACGCACTAGAACTCTGCAAATGAATATAAAACATCCAATCGATGTCTAACTTATATTCATTTGGGTCCATCCTTGTATACACTAAGGATTATTTTTAAATGAATTCAGGATGTAACCTTAAGCTTTATTGAACAAGGAATTGTTTCATTTTAGGGGTGGGGTCTAGTCCAAAGACAAAGAAAATAATCAGTGTCATATAGCTGTATAGAATGAGGGGCATAAAGACCAATATCCATGCCAAGAGGTGGAGCTTCACGATACATAATAATTCCAACAAACAAATCATCACCAACGCCAAAACACTCTTTAACAATGCCAAGGAATATTGATTGTCATACATTTCTAAGCTAAGATGCGCAATCGCAAACACAATAAATACGACCGTGGGTGTACATAGGCTGTCTAATAACATATATATTTAAGGTATAGATTTAAATACAACTTTATCCATTATGTATGGACGAACCCATTGATGAAATTGCGATTCTGATGCGGAATACCAATTATACACGAGAGGTATGTATCGAGAAATTGGCGCTACACGGTAGCGTAGAAGCGGTCATCAAAGATTACCTGGGTATACGGACAGAGAAGACTTCGGCAGTCTCGGTCAATCAAGGCATTTATACCTCGATACGAAAATTCTTAGATAATGACCATGATTAACCTTTATACAAACGCCATGGTTCGGGCTCTTTGTCTCGGCTTATAGCTAGGTCTCTGGACAGGCTTAGGTGTTGACGGATGTGATGCATTCACCAAGGTGGTCGTGACCAAGGATTTGTCTCGGTAATCATAACTGCATACAAAATGATTCACTTCCAACATGTCTTCTTTGGTCATGGTCACTTCCTTCAGTGTATCTAGTCCATCGAGAACCGTATCTCCTCTGTATTGTCGATAGATGTCTTGTGAAATGGTCCGTTCGTTATCATGGATGAGATGTAGAATACGTGTATCTCCGAATTTATAAAACTGTTCACGGTTCACCTTGATGCCCTTTTTCAGTGCGCGTTGATAGAGGATGGTGTCTTCCCATCCCCAATACCACAACGAGGGAAACCCATTGATGGCTTCAAAGTCAGACCCACGTATGGCCAGAATCCCTCCCAGTGCAAAATCAAACCCATAATAATGCTTGATTTCATTTGGCTGAAGGTCATACGTAATCATATTCTTTTGATAAGGCACCGTATCGACATCGTTAAAGATATAAATGATGTCCTTGTAACGTTCCGGGTATTTTTCCTTGGCATACAAAAATCCGCAATTTTTCATAGCGCCTCGATTAAACGGCAGGTCATTCTTTTGTAAACAGAACACCACTTCATACGTAGAAGGGTCATAATCTTCTAACAGATATTTCATATAATTCTCAAAAAAAAACTTATGATGTTCTCTATCACGATACGGTATCACAAATAGGTATTGTAACATTATAAAGACGATATATATTTTTTAAGTAAATGAGGAGGTATTAATTTCGCTTCTTGAAGTTCCAATTTTTTAAAGCATTTGTTGATGGTCACTTCGCTGATTTTACTAATGGTCGTAATCATCTTCTTGGTAATACTCAGATTACACTTTTGACACACGAAATACACAATCCCGGCAGAGATGGAATGGGGGGTATTTTCCGGTATAAGCTTGGTCTTTTCGACAATGTTTGCGATGAAGAGACAAAGTGTCGTCAGTTCTTGATTGATGGATAATTTGCTGCAGAACCGGTTGATGAACGACGTGGGTGTCGTATTGTGTAACACGGTTTTAATTTCCTCGTCTCGCTCGATGTCGTTTAAAATACTTAACGCGTTCTTACACCCGCGTGTCGCACTGGTGTTGTCCAGCTTGAAGATTTCGGCAATCTCTTTCGAGGTGCGCGGGTGTTCATTTATACTACATGAAATGTATATGGAAGAAGCTAAAATCCCGTCGCGGTTGACACCTCGGTAGGTCTTGACTTGGGATATCTTATTGTAATAGCGTATCGCATCATCAATGATGATTTTGGGCATGCCTGCGTTGGTCGCGAGCACATTGATGGTTTGGAAATCATCGTATTTGGATTTTTCTTTATACGGCATCGACTGCCATTCCGTATAACGTCTCACTTTTCTCATTTCGTAACTAGACCCTTGTCTACAAATAATCTTACAACCGAACGAAGACTCGACCAACAACGGGTTGACCGGCATCCCACAACGGGTCGGGTCCGTCGTATTGATATCGTCCGCCCCGTAAAATCTCCATTCTGCCCCAAAATCCACAATGTCCTTGTATATTTTTCCACAGACCTTGTTTGAACAGCATTTAAACCCTTCGTCTGAAATAAACAATACTTGACTACATCTTTCGCAGATGTCCTCGGCCGTATAAATGCAGTCTAATTCCTCCTTCTCTGGAACATGCTCGAACATTTTCCACATATCGTCTCGAATGGTCTTGTGATTTTTCATGGTCTTCATCGTTATACTCAACTAATCTAAGCGTAACATTCAATTTTTATTTTGTTTCGTTATAATAAATGGGTAATTTTAATCTATATTCAAAGACAGCCGAAACGGAAGAACCTGTCGCACTGGACCAATCCTTTTCAAGTCGTGTGAATGATATTGCGATACATTACATTCTAAAACAAAATGTGATTGACCTCTTACGATTAACCGACAAGGAATATTCGGACAATCTAATTGTATTGGTATCGAGTGTGTTTGAAAAAAATCTAACCCACGAAGAGATTGGGTTATTGAACAGCCACATTGAGTCGGAGACCATACAAGAGGCTATTTTGGACCTCATTCCCTCGAATGAAACTGCCAAAAAAAAGATGCTCATGAATATCGCAAAGTATTACATCAAAATTATGATGATATACAGTGCCATTGTCTCGACCTTGGACCCACAGTACATGTATGAAGACGAAAACGGTGAGAAACAGGTATTCTACCTGAAAGATTTTCAACAGCTCAAAAAGATACCCAAGGGCGTGAGCCCCGTCTTGCAACAACTGACCAATCCCATGAACCTATGCAAACGACGCGTGAATATCCTGAAAAATAAACTGGATGACACGGAAGATGATTTTTATATTCTTAATCCAGGTGAAAAGGTTTGCGCGAGTCAAGGGACGAGAACGTTGAACGACGAGGTCGGTATCAAGGAGTTAGACCTCCTCTATTATGACGTCTTTGACTATAGTCAAAAATCATGGAAAACCCGAAGCCCTGAAATGGACCTCAAATACAATAACGACTTGACCCTTTTTTACCAGACCTTTACAGGTGAGCAAGTTCGACCCAGTCGCGTGAAAAGTTTTAAAGATATTGAATTACTTGATTTTCGTTCCCTATCTTACTGCACAGACCCTTTGTTTACCCAAGAGTTTACCGTGTCCAAGAGCAATCCTTATATCAAGCGCTACGTCGAAGAGATTAAGCTTATCGAAGAGGAGACAAAAATATACAGAGAGTCGCTGAATGAACAATTGAACGTATTGTTTCAGATGAATACAAAGAACGAGGAAACTTATAGCATCAACCCGATGCTGACCATGAAAACCATTCTCGAAACCGAGGAAAAGACGCGAGAACTCATCAGTGCTTTGTATACCGATTGTGAAAGACGGTTCGTGAATGCGCTCATCTTGTTTGAGAAAATATACGACGAACAGACCAAAGACCTCAACCAGCAGCAATATACCCAGCTTCAAAAAGAGAATGTGATTAATGCGCCTAGGAACCAGATTGCACTTGAAGATGAGGTAGAGTTAGAAGAGGAACCTCTGTATAATAGCGCCCTTTATGTCAACAAACCTCTTCCTTTGCCCGAGAATTACAAAGAACCCGAAATGACAGAAGAGAAAGAAGTCGAACCCTATGATACCATCTATGGACAAGAGAATCGGTCACAAGAGAATCGGGCACAAGAGAATCGGGCACAAGAGAATCGGACACTAGAGGAAGAGAAAGACAACCTCTTGGATACCGGTCTGGATAAACCCTTGAACACCGTAAAACCGGAAGAGAAAGATAAGTCATGGATTTCAGGTATTACGGATACCTTTCGTGGATTTAGTGCTCCCTCTTTCATGGCGAAAGAGGATAAGCCTGTTCCACAAAAAGATACGTTTGGGTTAGAGACGGATTTCGGAAAAACACAACCTGTAGAGACGGAAAAGGACACGTTCGGTATTACAAAACCTGTTCCTGTGGAAAAGGACATGTTCGGGTTTGCCAAAACGGTAGCACCTGTAGAACCAGCAGTTCCTGTGGAAAAAGATATGTTTGGATTTGCCAAAACAGTAGAGCCCGTAGAACCTGTGGAAAAGGACATGTTTGGGTTTCCCAAAAAGGTAGAGCCCGTAGAACCTGTCGTCAATACAAACAAAAACAAAAATACAAATACAAACACAAATATTGTGTTAAAACCACTCAATCTTCCACGTGTGGAAAATCCATCCCTACCCTATAACAGTCAGAACATGAATCGTCGGGAGCCTTTACCGGTTCCTCGACCCGTTCCTTTGCCCGTTCCTCTGGCCGTTCCTCTGGCCGTTCCTCAGCCCGTCCCTTTGCCTGTAGACAACTCGTTAAAGAAAAATACGAATCAGAACAAACCCCTCACCAATCAGGCTCCTAACCAACTAGGTGCAAGGTATCCCGAGACAAGGAATACCGAGACAAGGAATCCCGACACAAGGAATACCGACGCAAGGAATGAGAAGAAGCCCGAAAAGAAAGAAGAGAATCGCCGAAATGTAGCTCGTAACATGTTTGGGGAGCCTGATTTAAGTTAAATAGGGGTCTGCCTTCGTGTAATCTACCACATAACCCATGTCTTCTAAAAACCCCAACGTGATGCGACTTAAAGAGGTCAATGAACTAATCCAGCCCGTCATGAGTTCATCCTGTAACCCCGGGTGTGCTTTTCCGTCAATCAATCGATTCATGTCTTTTTCTGGATGAGCATCCTGTGTGCCTTCCCCTCCATCGTCCTCGAGTGGAATGCCGACCAGTTCGCTTGTTGGATAATAGGTTTTGTATTCACGCAAAGCAGCGGCTCCTGTATAATAATATTTTTCCTTGTTATCCTCTTGGTAAGGGGTCAAGGGAGCATTGGGTAAATACCATAGGGTCCCTATTCCCAATACATGCCCCACCTCATGTAACAAGACCGCATACAACTGTTCTTCTTTCAGGGAACCATAAAGATAGGTTGCGTTGAGGACAATCGCCCCTACCATTGGAAAGGTGTTTCCAAACGTATGCTCACCCAAGTATAAGAACTTTGTGACGAGGGTAGAAGCCAATACATTTTTTTCAAGCGGTTGGGTAGAAACATGTAAAGCAATTTGATAAGCTTTACATCTTTTACATGGACGAACGACTTCATCCCACCGCGCCAATACCCTTTTTAGGATAGGAATAACCCCTTCTTCATCCGATACGTATTGAAACATACTCATTACGATAATCATTTATTCTTTCTTTTACAAAAGGTTTAGGCTAGCTCTTGACAAATCTACCCGTGGGCTTATAACTTTGCATTTTTGTTTTCGGTTTTGCCTCGGTCCTGAACTCGACTCGCGTCGGCTCAGGTGTCTCCACTTGACCAAAATGGTCTACCTCAATATTCTTCTTTTCTTTCAGCTCTTCTCGCACGTAATCCGGCACCCAATGTCCCCAGGAGATAAAGATAAGATTGGGATGAATATAACGTGTATTGAATCCATCTACCGTGAGGCGGTCTAATACAAAAGAGAGACATTCTGAAAAATCATAATTCGGTTGTCCGAGCAATACCTCAGGCATGACAAAAGAACAGAACTGTAGACTGTTTCTCTGTCGAGAGGCGATGCGTATGGTCTGGTGAACCCGTTCTAACAATTTACTATAGATGGACAATCGAGACAAGTCGCTCTTCTTCTTGGACTCGTATAATTCTTCAATGTTCAATCTGGGTTCTTCCATTAACAATAGTTAAGAAAATGTTACAACTGAAAGATTGTATTGATAAATTTATCCATGGTCTCCGGTGAGAACTCCGAGTCATAAATGTAACGTTTTTCATTGACTATAAGAACAATGGTAGGGTAAGAGTCAATGCCGTAGCGCTCGGCCTCGGTTACATTCTCGTCACAATCCACCTCGCGAAAACTGATGGCTTGTTTCTTTTGATTGTAGGCCTTTTTATATTCGAGCCACTTCGGCAAGGTCGTTTTGCAATGAGGACACCATTCTGTATAAAACAATATGGCCTCGCCCTTCTTCTCATTGTCCTCGACAAATTCGCTATTCGGTATAAACTCGGGCTTTGGAGGGTAGAAAAAAAGATATACGTAATAAAACACCACGAGTGCAATGGCAATGCCCACTACAATCCATACGTTCATTATAGTATTAATAAAATATAATAAACAGAACCTTTTTCTTTATAAATGTGGGTGAAAGACTATCATACTGGTAAATACATACAATTGGACCGGGCTGCGTTTGTTTCGCATAAGCATTTTTATGAGGAATGGATGCGGATTAAATACAATTACATTCTTCCCTGTCCGAATACCTTAGAGGAGGTGAAAGACCGTCTTCGCCAAGCTGTACAGGAGAAACGTCTCTATGAAAAATAGACTCACGAGGAATAGATATTGACCCGTGAACCATAGAAACCATCCATAAAGGGTCGATAGAATCGTTACCAATACTTTTACCCACGCGTAGGGATAGACGGTGAGAATCAATAGCATGGTTAAATAAAGAAGATAGAGCGTATTGTTCAAGAGCAGGTCCATGGTATAATTATAGTATTCGTTTATTTTATAGATGAGGTCAGGGACAAGAACGAGAAAGCTACGGTTAAAGTTGGACAAGGTCTATACCGAGGAAGATTACAAGTCGGGCGATGGTATGTTGACCACGGTATGGGGACCCGGTCTTTGGCACTTTTTACACACCATGAGTTTTAATTACCCCAATGAACCTTCACAGGAACAAAAGAAACACTATCGTGATTATGTCTTGTCTCTGGAGCATGTTCTACCCTGTAAATATTGCCGCATCAACCTTGCGAAAAATTTCAAGGTGGTTCCTCTTCGTTGGAGTGACATGAAAGACCGTTATTCTTTTTCGCATTACATCTATCGACTTCACGAACACATTAACCATATGTTAAACAAAACTTCTGGATTATCCTATGAAGACGTCAGAGAACGATACGAGCATTTTAGGGCGCGTTGTAGCGCCGTGGTCACTACTGCCGAAAAAGGGTGCACCGAGTCCTTGTATGGAAAGAAATCCAAATGCGTGCTGAAGATTGTCCCTCAAGAAACAAAATGTAAAACGTTTCAGATGAACCGTAGCTGCAAAAAAAAACGTATCCGAATACATCATTAGAATTTGCTAAAGTCCGCAATCATGGGAACGGGTAAATTCGAAACACCTGCTGCGTTGTAATTGACCACCCGCTTACATTCCACGACGGGTTCTGGACAACGTTGGCAAGAAGGGCAGGGAGGACATGACCCGCGCGAAGCGTCAGGTGGTTCAGGTGCCTTGGGTGCGGATGCGTTCAGCAAATAAGTATTTGAAGGGTCTGTTTTTGGTTTCGATTCCTCTTGTGACACAGGTGCCGTTCCAGAGGATGCAAACATACTCATGTCTAAAAAGGGGGTTGATTTCTTTGTCTCATCTGGTTTCACTAGCTTTGGGTCATAGTCTGTCTTTGCTGCGGTGTATGACTTGATTGGGTTCTTGTCATCTTCGGGTGTGACAATACGCTCGTCTTTTCCATATTCTGAACCAACCTCGCCTACTGGATTATTTGGACACACGGGTGTGACCATTTGCGTTTTTAAAATGTAATCACTGGTCATAAAATCGGAGATGAATCCGTTGTAATGGTCTCTTACCGTGTTGTAGCAACCCGGTACGTTTGAGTTGGAACCACCCTCTCCATCACACGAAGGAGCATCTTCCTCTTTTACTGGGTCTAGACAAGAGGGTGGATTGTCCATCGGTTCGTAAGAACGGTTCATGAATAAAAACAAGGTATAAAACACAAACACCAACACGACGAGCACAAATATAGGTGTCAATTTTACCATGAGTTTCATTTTATATAGAACTATAAAAAAATATAGTGCTATACTATAATGAGAATAAGTCAAAAAATAAAGGCTGCCATGAAATTACTAAAAGAGATTGCTCATGAATATGCCACCATGACCCGAAAAAATAAATGTATCCCTTCTACCCGGAAAAAGGGTGTTCGTTCGAAGAAAGAAAAATCGGCCACGAAGAAGCGGGTTCAATTTTCTAACACGAACACTGCTCCCGCGCCGGTCGAGGAACCGATTGAAGAGCCCGTCGTGGAGCCCGTGGTGGAGCCCGTCGAGGAAGAAGTCAAAGAGAATCCTTTCGGTTCGGAAGAACCCGAAGAAACCGAAGGCGAGATTAATCCCATCGATGATGGACTTACCAAAATTTAACCCGAGCACATGAGACAATCTGCCTTTTGTTCAGGCACGATGGTAAACTGTTGTGCTTGATGTTTTGCCTTTCTTCTTAAATAATACATGCCGGTTTTCAATCCACATTTCCACGAATAAAGATGCATCGAGGTGAGAATTTTATAATTGGGGTCTTCAATCCACAGGTTCATCGATTGACTTTGACAGATAAACGCGCCTCGGTCTTTGGCCATCTCAATCACATGTTTCATCGGGATTTCCCACGCAATCTTATAACGCTTCTTGACCTCCTCTGGAACCTCTGGGATAGCTTGCACTGACCCCTTGTGTTCCACAATCTTGTCTTTGAGTGCGATGCTCCATAATCCCAGGTCCACCAGCTCCTTCATGAGGTGCTTGTTGACCACCAGAAACTCACCCGCCAAGGTTCGGCGAGTATAAAGATTGCTCGTATAGGGTTCAAAACATTCATTGTTTCCCAGAATTTGACTAGTGGAAGCAGTAGGCATGGGTGCCAAGCACAGTGAATTTCTTACACCATATTCATGAATCTGTGTGCGTAGATGACCCCAGTCGTAACGCGAGGAAGGAGTCACTTTCCATAAATCAAACTGAAACTGTCCTTGAGACAAAGGCGAGCCTTTAAATCCTTTGTAGGGACCGTCTTTTTTCGCAAGTTCCATACTTTGTTCAATCGCGGCATGATACATGGTCTCAAAAATATCAATGTTCAACGCTTTGGCTTCGTCAGAATGAAACGCGATTTTGAGTTGGGCAAATACATCCGCCAGACCTTGGACTCCTATCCCGATGGGTCGATGCGCCATGTTGCTATGACGAGTCTTTTCATTTGGATAAAAGTTAACATCCATAAGACGGTTTAGATTACGCGTAAGCTGTTTGACAGCCAGGTGTAATTTATCGTGCTGAAAGACATCGTCCTCTATCATGGCCGGCAGAGACACACTTGCCAAATTACAGACCGCTGTCTCGCCTGGGTCACTATACTCTACAATTTCACAGCACAAGTTAGAGGACTTGATGGTGCCAAGGTTTTTTTGATTTGACTTTTGATTACAAGCGTCTTTATACAGCATGTAGGGAGTGCCCGTCTCCATTTGACTGTCTAGGATACGAAACCATAGGTCGCGAGCACGCATCTTTTTGAGGTAACATCCTTTTTCCACATAACTCTCATATAGAGCGGTAAACTCTTCCCCATAGACATCCGCAAGACCTGTAGACGTGTGCGGACACATCAAATACCAATCTTCGTCTTTCTCCACCTTTTGCATAAAGAGGTCAGGTATCCACAGAGCATAAAATAGGTCTCGAGCACGCAACTCTTCGTCTCCTTGGTTTTTCTTCATGTCGAGAAAGGGTTCAATGTCTGCGTGCCATGGTTCCAGGTAAACGGCGATGCTTCCGTTTCTCTTGCCTCCGCCCTGGTCTACGTAACGAGCCGTATTGTTGAATACACGTAACATCGGAACAATCCCGTTTGATTTACCATTGGTGCCTGCGATGTGACTTCCTTCCGCACGCACGTTATGGATATGAAGTCCAATCCCGCCGGCCCACTTGGAAATCGTCGCACACTCCTTGAGTGTATTAAAGATACCGTCGATACTGTCGTCCTCCATGGCCATCAGAAAACAAGAACTCAACTGAGGACGCGCGATGCCCGAATTGAACAAGGTTGGCGTTGCGTGAATATAGTGCTTGAGACTTAGGCTGTCGTAGGTGTTCTTGACTTCTTCCAGGTCTTCGCCGTGGATTTGAATGGCTACGCGCAGCCACAAATGTTGAACACGCTCGACGATGCGATTTTTTACACGAATCAGATAGGCTCGTTCCATTGTTTTAAATCCGAAAAAGTCAATCAAAAAATCTCGCTGATGATTCAAGATGCTTTCAAAATAAGCCGAGTGTTTTTTTGCGGTGGCGTAAAAAGTATCAGATATGTATCCTTCGTTTTGTCGAATGGTTTCGAGATACATTTCAAAGGAAGCGGGCACTTCCTTTTGATGATTGGAGAGAACTAGACGACCGGCGAGGATGGAATAATCAAAATGAACAATCCCCATCATGGCACATTGTTCGGAAATCATTTCATCGATTTTATGGGTTTGAATATTCGTATGAAGCTGGTCCATGATTTTCAGGACCAACTGACTGTATTGAATGTTTAGTCCATGTCCTACCTGCTTGAGCCTCTGAACAATCTTGTCGTAAGACATTTCTTCAGAGGACCCGTCGCGTTTGATAACAAACATGGGCTCACACATTCTATCTTAGTTTACGGGTTCTGTTTAATTGGTTTTAGAATATCTGTACATCCATCTTCTTCTCTATCTCTTTGACCTCGCGTTTCTTGGCTGCACGTAAGACGTATTGACCACTGACACGTTCCTCAAGGATGGTCTGCCAAAGCTTTTCCATGTCTTGGACCACGGATTGAAACCATTTCGGGCGGCGGCGGACGAGAACGCAAGAGTAAGTGTGTAGTTTCCAATAGACATTTTTAAACCATACCCGTTCAGGTGTGCCTTCCATGTGTTGGGTGAGCCAGGGTTCAATTTCGTGCTTGGGTGTTCGAAGTGGCATGTAATCGTAGACAAACCCTTCGTTTTCGACAAAGACCAACAGAATCCCCTTCTCGCTGGTTTCATCCGCAAAATATTCATGTTCTGTATCGTATTCTACAAACTTTGTCTCGACAAAATCGCACTCGGCCAAGTCGCAGACTTCCATCTGTAGCTGCATCTGAATATAGTAATCTTTTTTAGGCGTCCCCGTAATCTCGCGCGAGACCACGTTCTTGACCTCTATCATTCGTCCATAATTATTAGGCCCGGTGACAATCCCGTCGGGGGAAGCTGCCAAAAAGGAATACGTTGGATGCGGGATACATCCAAATTCCGAGACAATGGTTTGGTTGTAATCCTGGTAGAGTTCTATCGTAATCGGTTCATACTTTTGCCCCCAGCTCATGGGGGTTTCTTGTAGTCCATTCCTTCTCTCCACGACTGGACTACACTTTTCAAAGATGAGTTGATTGCGTGTAGCATTCGTCCCAAATACTTTCCACGCATTGCTTGCGGTAAGGTGTTCATTCCTAAACTGATACCATTCTGGGGTTCGTTGGACAGGCTGAGGAATGGACAAGAGAGCTTCTATTTTCGAGACAGGTTCCAAGGCTTGCGTGCGATACGTCGGCTCACTACGTTGTGCCTGATAGGCCAGTAATTCTGTTTCTATTTGTTCGGTAGATGTAGGAAACCCTTCCTTGGTCGCCCATTCCATGACCTTTTTCATAAAGGTAGGTTCGATATACAGGCTTGGATTGTTGTCCAGGTAGACCAAGAGGTCATTGATCATCTAACCTATAACGTATTCATTTGTTTAATTCAATTTTAGACGGTCTTGTCCGTCTGGACCGCCACACGGTTGCGGCCGTGTGAGCCGCTTGGCCTCCGGCCTTGGTTAAGGGGGAATATTAGTTATTATAGTTATTATGGTTAGGTTTGATTATCTAGGCTTTTTCTGGCTTATCTTTGATTATCTCAGATGTTTCTGGGGCGGAGCCCAGGCGGCTCACACGGCCAAGACCGTGTGACTTCTTCATGGTCTTGTTTTGTTTCTCCAGATGAATGATAAATCGTCGAGTGATGGGATTAAAAATCAGTCCGGTAATGGCGTCAATGGTTCTCTCGTCTCGATTGTAAGAAATATCGCTCGTCTTGTTTAACTTTTTATTATCAATGAGTCCCGTGAAATAGCGAAAGACTGCAAGCTTCTCGATATCGGTCAATTCATATTGAGAAGAAAGATGAGTATCGATATATTGTTTCAACCGTTTATGTTTCTCGGTTTTGGATAATTTGCTCCAAACCTCTTTGCGGTTGTCTTCGATATCCTTGGACAAGAACATTTCCAGTTGTTCATCAGAGGATATTTTGACCGTGCTGTCCAATGGATTTCCGGTGCTTATCAACGTTCGATACTTTAAACTGTTGTATTCTTTACACTCTTTTTCCATATACATTAGATATAAAAATATGTCTATACGTTTTATATGAAACATATTAACTATACCAATATGGCTCTTCGAAAGACCCAATACGATGTCTTGATAGACCCCTATGAAGCCCTCTGTCATTTAGAAGACCCGGGCTCTGCCAATGTCTTGCGAGAATTACGAAAGAAGTATTCGTCTTATAAATCCCAAGACAAGCAAAAACACAAATTCGATACAGACCAACACATTACCTTTGAACAGTTGGTTCAGAAGCTCAAAGACAGTCATCTTCAATGTTATTATTGCACAAAACCCATGATGCTTTTGTATAACAAGAAACGCGAACAACAGCAATGGACCCTCGAACGTATCAACAACAACCTCGGGCACTACAATGAAAACACTTGTGTCTCTTGTCTCAAGTGTAATCTGACACGCCGCACAGACAGTCATGATTATTTTAAACTCGGGAAACAACTACAGGTGATTAAAACCGAATAGACCAAAACATAAAATAAAATTACTTAAAAGGCATATACTAATGGTTAACAATGAATTCGCAGAATGAATTACTCTTAATGAAATTGAAAGAATTTTACAAAAACGAAGACAATCTCAAGAAAATGCTCACCATCATCAACGGCGAGTCTCGGATTTCACTTCGTATCGTGGATTGGTTCTCGACCAACTACTCCAAAAAGAACTTTACCTTTTACAAGACGGACCGTTGTGATTACTTCCGAGTCTACAATGACTACAAACTACACCTCAAAGCCTATTCAAAACGCAGGTTCGACCCCTTTTGCCGATGGGACCGCATCAAGATGCCTTTCGGGGATGAGAGCTTCAGCATTGAAACGACCATTGGTCAGTTGAATTTTTTCAAGTGGGCGATTGAAAACAAGGTCATTCATTATATCGAGACAAATACCGAACTGATTGAAGAAGACATGAACAAAAACAATAGCATCTCCAAGATTAAGAAACACAACGAGTCCTTGGAGAACCTGAAAATCAACCGTAAACGTCGCGAAGAACTCTCCATCTCTGCCGCCAAATGTCTCAAAAAAGAAAGCATGGAGGTTGTCATTCATTTTTCATAAACAGGTTCCTTTTTCAGATAGAAACTATTGTTACGCTATAATTTATGAATATAAATATTGTCAACGTCTATACTTATGGGGAATGTATTTTCTTCCTTTGAGACCATACAATTCAAAGAATTACAGTCCTTGATTGAGACGGATATTCTTTTATTGAATACCTTGTCTCATGAACACCAATCGTATCTCATTTATGGGACACTCTGTGCAAGTAAAGAAACAGACCAAATGAATTTCTATCTGAAAAACAATCGCTCGATTGAGATTATCCTCTATGGAAAAGACCATTTAGACCGGTCCATGATTGAAAAATACAATCAGTTAAAACAACTTGGATTCAGCCGTATACGTATCTATTTTGGAGGACTATTCGAATGGGCCTTGTTACAAGATATTTATGGTCCGACCCTCTTCAAGACCCATGGAACCGTGAAAGACCCCCTCGATGTTTTTTATCTTAACAAGAAAAATTGATTTGAAAAAATCGCATATAGATAAGATAACAAAATGGATTTCAATCAGACCAAACTTACTCGCTACGAATGGGAGACGATGGAGAAGAAGCTTGAACCGGCCGAGTTGACGATTTTAAAGATGATTCGGAATGGTTACCACGATACGGAATGCTTTGCTTCTACCAAATTCACGACGCGCGATGTGATGAAGATGGAACACGAAGACAAGGACTACTTCATCTACGACCACTTCTTCAAAGAGCCTCTCGCGACCCTTTGTAAGTCACTTGAATTGAAACCGATTGCCTCCAAGGCGCCCAAGAAGCCCTTGAAGACCGCAGACAAGATTCGTCTTCAGTCTCAGAAATCCCAGTTTTCGGATACGGTCGAGTTTATGATTCTACATTATTTGTCTCGATTTTCGAAATCAAAGAAATCTCGTGAACTCTATTTCTACAACATTGAATACCTTTCCAAAAGCTACGACTTGAACGCCTATGTGAAACTCATGGTGGTTCAATTCGTCGCACGATACGAGCCGGAGATGGACCTGTTGAAAGGGCTAGAGAACGCATCGCTCTTGCTAGAGAACAACGAAGTCCTCACTTATCGCCCGATTACCCTTCACGCACACCAGAAACAAATCTATCAGGTCATGAAAGAGCCGGGGGCTAAACTGATTTACTATCGTGCACCGACGAGTTCAGGTAAGACCTTGACCCCCATCGGTATTACCCAAGAGTATAAGGTTATCTTCCTGTGTGCATCGAGACACATTGGACTCAATCTGGCCAAGAGTTCGGTGAACACGGGCGTCAAGGTGGCCTTTGCCTTTGGATGCAAAACCGCCGACGACATCCGTCTACACTACTCGGCGGTGCGAACCTTTACGGAGAAGAATGGACGTAAACGACCCGTCCACTCGGATGGGCGAAACATTGACATGATTTTCTGTGATATTCAATCCTACGAGGTCACCATGTTGTTTATGCTGAGCCTGTTTGAGAAAGAGAAGATGGTCTTGTTTTGGGACGAGCCCACCATTACCATGGACTATGAAACTCATCCGCTCCATGAGCTCATCAAAGAGGTATGGAAGGTGAACCAGGTGCCCAACATTGTCCTCTCGTCTGCGACCTTGCCCAACGAACAAGACCTGGTGGTGCTTAGCGATAAGTATTTGAAACGGTATGAAGGAAAAGTTCATTACATTGAAAGTGTCGATGAAACCACGCAAATCAACCTGCTAGACAAGGAAGGATGCACGATTATGCCGCACACGGTGTTTGCGCATTCACAAGAGGAACTCATTTCCTTTATGGCGCTACACAAGAAAAGTCATCTGAAGTTTCTGAGTGTCCAATCGTGTGCGGACTTGATTCGAACCTTTATGGAAAAAGATAAAGAGTATGGTCTTCTCTTCCGTGTTTTGTTTACACGCTTGTCTGACATGACGAGCTATTCGATACGCATGTTCTATTGTAGCTTGATTCAACAAATCAAGAACTGGCCTGAGGAAATGGCCGCGTATGAACGAAAGAGCCTGTTCGTCATCAGCGACAAGATTGTCACCGAGACAAGTCATACACTGACCTACGGTCCGACCATCTTCCTCTGTGAACGACCTGTAGACTGGATGAATTACTTTGTGGAGTTCAGCGGCATCCATGCGAGCACGATGCAAGACATTGAGAAAAAGATGGAATTCAATCAGGACCTCTCGGAGAAGATGATCAAGATACAAAAGCAGATTGAGGACCAGACCTCCAAGGACGAAGACAACGAGAACAAAGTGAAAGAACAGAGGTTTGACGTTCAGACCAAGACCTTGATCAAAGAGTATGAGGTTCTGGAACGCCGCATGAAACCCATTCGTCTGGACCCCGTTTACATTCCAAATACACGCGAGCACTTTGCCAAATGGACCAACGGCTTAGACTACGACACGTCGTGTGTATTCGTCAGCGACATTGATGACCTCGTGATTCAGCGCGTCATGAAAATGGAGGTGGACCTTCAATACAAGATACTTCTGTTACTCGGAATTGGTATCTTCAATCCTGTCTCCAACGAATACAATGAGCTGATTACGGAACTGTCTGAACAGAAACGTTTGGGTGTCATTCTGGCAAACAGTGACTATATTTATGGAACCAATTACCAATTCTGTCATGCCTATATTGCGAATGATTTGAAAAACATGACTCAGGAGAAGATTATCCAAGCGATCGGGCGCGTGGGTCGAAAGGAAAAGAACAAACGATTCACCTTTCGCTTCCAGGACAATTCTCTTATCCCGGTTCTCTACTCGAATGGAAACCCCATGGAGAAAAACAAACTGAATGAGTTATTCCTTTGATTAAACTGATTTAAACATATTTATCTTTATTTTTTATGAGCGTAGAACCGTTTATTACGGTTACTCTAGAAGAGAGACCCCATTATGATATCTTTTACATTGTCGTGAACCACCCCCTCCCTACTCCCTTACAGTGGGTCTTTACCATGGAAGAGGTGAAGGAAGGACTGGAGAGATGCAAAGTCAAAGGAAAACGGTTTGCTTTTATCATGGATGTCCGACAGCTGGGTATGCTTTCTCTCAAACACACCAAAGAGTTTGTTCATTTGATGGAGAGTTACGGAGACATGTTTGTAGACCTCCTTATTGGTTCTTCTGTCTTTAGTCATAAAAATTCGATTCTGGACATGTTGTTTACCATTGTCAAACAATTCTACAATACAAAAAAGCCTCTGAAGTTTGTCTATACCCAACCGGATACCTATCTCTTCATAGAGGAACAGTATAAACTCTTGTAATTACCTTTTACCTTTTATCTGTATTCATTTTTACTTTTTCTAAGGCGTAATGTCCACAAGGGCCACAGTGGTCTTCGTTGGATAAATCGATTTTATGATTCATTTGGGTTGTGCATGTTTCTGTTCTCCAACGACCTAGCGGAGAGGGTATGGTGGGCTTTAACTTTTGTAGCATCAACGTGATGAACTTCATAAGGTATATAGTATATTACGACCTAATTCCTTTTATCAATGACATTACAAACCATTTCCAATTTTTTTAATACTTGTATTCTTACAATTATTAAAATACTTATTTACACCATATCATCCCCCAATCATGTTTTGGAACAGTCATTGACAATCGTGATTTTATCGTATTAATATCATAAAAATCATTATCATGTGGTCTAAATGAATAGTTGTCTTCATTTTGAATATAGTATTGTGTATAACCTAAATTGTGTAAATAATCTATGCATTTGTATGTAATCGTATTCGTTTCACTTGCCCATTCAAAACAAAGTAACTTAACTTTTTGAGTCAATGAACAAATACATTCATATTCCCCACCTTCAACATCTATTTTAATCAAATCTGGTAATCCAAAATTTTTTATTAAATCGTCGATTGTTATTGTTTTACAAGTTATTTCGGTATATTTATAATTATTAAACCGTGAACTATCACTTGTTAGCCATTCCTTATTTATAGTTGATAAAACATCACATTCTGCTTGATAAAAAGTTATATCATTACCATTATTATTACAAACCGCATAATTAAGTAAAATTATTCTATCATGTTTACATTGGTCTACTAATTTTTTAAATGTAATCGGCGATGCTTCTATTGAAATAATTTTGTTACATCCTTCAATATTTGATAATGACCATTTGCCAATATTTGACCCAATATCAAAATACATATATATGATTAATATTATTAAATGTAAAAATGAATGTATTATTTTAATATTATTATGAATATTAAATGACATGTAATCAAATAAGAGAATCCTATAGATTGATTCGTTTAGGTATTGCAAGTAAGCCGGCGGCGACGGCGGAGTTTTCTCGGAGAAATCCCGATTTCCATTTTTCCCTCCTTCAGATTTTTTTTTCGGCGGGACCCCCTTCTCTCTCCCGCATTACTTTTTTTGTTAGTCATTACAAAAGTAATAATGCTGTGGTGATATTACAAAAGTAATAATTATTTTAGACCATACGACGTTTGAATATTAGAACGTATTACTTTTGTAATATAAAAATATTTTATTTATATACTATACCATGGAAAACTACTGTGAATGTTGCGAGTATAAGACCAACCTCACAGCGAATTTTAAGAAGCATCTCATGTCGAAAAAACACATACAAGTTAGTCAAAAGTTAGTGAAAGTTAGTCTTGAGTTAGTAAAAGTTAGGACAAAGGCTCATGTGTGTAAATATTGTGAAAAGGAATACAAACATAAGTCTTCTTTGTCGAATCATATCAAATACAGTTGCAACAAGAATACAGATGAGGACCTGAAGGAGCTGGTGCGACTACTGAACCAGCGCATCGAGACTCAGGATAAACAAATCGAGACACAGAATAAGAAAATAGAGAAACTCATGGGGAAACTAGAAATCAATAGTTCCTTTAACACTACCAATATCCAAAACAATTTCACCCTCCTTGCATATCGAGAGACGGACTTGTCTCACCTAACGGATGACGATTATCGTTTCTGTATCAAGAAAGTAAACCATTGCGTGAAGAATATGATTGAGAAGGTTCACTTTAATCCTTTAAAGCCCGAGAACAGAAACATATATATCTCCAACATGAAAGACAAGTATATTATGATTTATGATGGAAACAATTGGAACCTGGCCAACAAGAAGGATGAGTTGGACCGTTTGTATGAAGAAAAGGAAATGATGCTGGAGGAGTGGCTGGACAGTAACCCGGACCCTATCCTTAAAGAAAAATTCATCAAGTATCTGAACAACAAAGACGATGATGAGTGCTTGAACCGTATCAAGGAAGACATTAAGCTGATGTTGTATAACAAGGGAGAACTGACCTACCCCAATCCTTTGCTGAAATCATAGATTAATAGAATAGCTTTATCACTTCAAGTAATTCAGTGTTCTCTGAATGTTTAATCCGCATGATTTGAAAATGAATTTCTTCTATTAAACGGTTCAACTTGTCCGCCATATCTCCTTTTCCATCAGGGTTGAAACGGATAAATATCCATTTTCCACTATGAACCATAAACAAATCATCATAACGGAGTTCTTCATCTTTTGGGTCGTAACCTTTGTGGGCAAACTCATCTGTCTCGATACAGAGTAAGGTAGCATCAATCAGTTTTCGATGGTCGATGCGTCGCCTCATCGTGCAATCACAGTGACCCGTATACAATGGCTTGTCGTGTATGAATCCTTCAAAATTCTCATTGATGGCATTACGAACACGGATTTCTTTCGTATGTAGATATAAAACCTTACTTCGTTCGTCATCAGGAAAGAGTTGTTTAAAACATGTGGCACAATATCCATCATACTGTTTTTTACCAGACCTAGAATCTATCCAGGTAATACAATTAGGGCATCGATGTCCACCTCCATGTGATTTACACTTATATGTCTTACCTATCGCACTTTTGGCACATCCAGACGCAACACACCGTGGACCACCTCCATGTGCTATACACTTAAATGAATTATCTACAGCACTGTTAGTGCAGCCAGTCTCAACACAACGTGGACCACCTCCATGTGCCTTACATTTATCTGTCCGGTTTCGTGAACTCTTTTGGCATCCATTCACAACGCAACGTCTTCCACCTCCATGTGCTACACACTTATCAGTTCTACCTTGAGCACCTTTCGAACAACCCTCTACAATACAACGTGGACCACCTCCATGTGTTATACATTTCTCACTTGTAATATGAGCACTGTTTTTACAATCATCCACAATACATCGTGTTCCGCCTCCATGTGTTATACATCTATCCGTATTACCTTTAGCACCCTTCGTGCAACCCTCTTCAATACATCGTGGACCGCCTCCATGTGCTACACATCTATCTCTATTCTTTCTAGCACTCTTCTCGCAGCCATCTTCAATACAGCGTGAACCACCTCCGTGTCCTTTACATCTATCAGTTTTACCTTGAGCGCCCTTTGTGCAACCCTCTACAATACATCGTGTTCCGCCTCCATGTGTTATGCATTTCTCATACTTATCTATAGCACTTTTCGAACAGCCAGGCTCATTGCATTGTCGTCCGCCTCCATGTGCTTTACATCTATCTGTTTTACCACGAGCACTCTTCTCGCAAGAAGAAACAATACAACGTTTTCCACCTCCATGTGTTATACATGTATCATACTTATCTATAGCACCTTTCGGACAACCATCCACAATACAACGTCTTCCACCTCCATGTGCAGCACACTTATCGCTATTATAACGAGCACTCTTCGCACAGCCATCCTCAACACATCGCGACCCGCCACCATGTGCTTTGCATTTATCGCTTTTGTTTCGAGCGCCTTTCATGCATCCACTCTCGATACAACGTGGTCCACCACCATGTGATATACACTTGTCGGTTTTACCTTGAGACCGCTTATCGCATTCAGGTTCAACGCATTTTTTTGGCATGTTTAATGTATGTAAAAATAAATCCTAGTATTCAATTTTAAAAAGAGTAATCTCTCTTATCTTATTCTTTAACGATGAAAAATAAAAATTGAAGAGGAATCGATATAGTTCATTCTAGGTGAAAAATGAGCTGTATCAAAGAAGGATGCAAAGAACCCAAAACGGAAAACGCTTACTGTAAGAAGCACAAGGGTGCTTTCCTTATAGAGGAAGGCGTCAAAAGGGGCGAACGTGTTTGTGCCAATGTGATTCGAGGTTGTCGCGTGGTAAACGACTTGACGTATACCAAGAGCCGATGCGAACCTTGTCTTGAGAAGGAACGTTTCCGGGAGAAGGAACGTCGTATGACGAAAGAAGAAACGGAAGAGGGAACAAAACAGTGTACCACCTGCTCGAAGGTGTGTCCATTGGACCAGTTTAAAGGTAAGAAGGGTGAAACGAAGACGTGTTTCACATGTCGTGAGGACAATAAGCGAGCGGATGCCAAACGTGATATGGATTATATCCGTGAGCTGGCTCGTAAAAACAGCGCGAAACCTGAACGAAAGGCAGTCAAGCAAGCATGGAGGGAAGCAAATGTTGAAAAATGTGCGACCGTTACGGGAGTGAATAATATATAAAATATAATTAAAATTAGATTGTGATGAAACGTAATAGTATGTAGGAATAAATTATTTTTTATTCTTACAAGAAAATAGGTTATATAAGATTATTCTTTTTGTTTTTACTATTTACATATGAAAACCACCCATACCTGACACTAATTGCTGTACGCCAAACCACCCATACCACTCATCACGCGCAACACGTTATAGTTACGAGCGTAGACCCGAACCTTCGCCGTGTTGACACTTGCGACCGTCGCGTTCGAGAGAACGAGCTGGAGGGTCGCGTTATCAATGCGGGAGAAGTTGCAGGTGCCCGATGGCTGGTGCTGCTCCGGCTGGAGCGCGAATGAATAGACGTTAATACCCGTGTCAGGAGCACGGGTGTGGTGCTGCCAAGGCTGCACCTGGTCGAAGTAGGTTCCCTCACGCTCCGAGAAGCGGTCCTGGCCGTTGAGCTGGAGCTTGGCAGTGACCACTGGGTTCTCGCCCCAGCAGTGGAGGCCGAGGGAGGTCTCCGCGAGCACGAAGGTGCCAGCATCCGAGACGGCGGACTGAAGACCGGTAGTGTTGCCCTCCCACACGAAGTTTCCGCCAGGAAGAGCAGAGGTCGAGGTAAGACCATGAGCACCCGCACTCTCGAAGAGACCCGATGCGTTGATGAAAGCCTCGCCGCCACTGACACCCACATCGCTGCCAAACGCCTTGATGGTGTTGGGGAGGGCATCGATGGCGTCGGTGTAGTTGAACGGCTGGGCACCAAAGGTGTTGTAGAGCACGTGGCCACCGCTGAACGAGGAGCAGTAGTCGACGTTGGCATCAGGCTGCACCACCCAAACAAGCTCCTTGCAAGGGTGGTTGAAGCTGAGGCGAATCTTGTTCGAGGACGAACCCACCGACTCGGAACCCGTGAACTGGAGCTGCTCAATGAGGTACTCGTGGGGGTTCTGGGCCATGCGCCGGCGCTCGTCCGTGTCGAGGTAGATGTAGTCGACGTAGAGCGAAGCAGACACGAGGGACTGGTTGTAAGCATCGGAAGACTTCACATCCGCCGAGGTGCTGTTGAGGTCCTTCACCGCCCAGAGGCACTCATCAATCGACCGGATGTTGATGTTAATCTTCACCTCGTGATACTGGAGAGCAATGAGAGGGAGAGCAAGACCGGGGTTGTTGCAGAACCAGAACTGGAGAGGAATGTAGAGGGTGGTCTCAGGGAGCGCGTTACGAGGAGCGCACACCTGGCGAGGCGCAGTCGAGGCACAAGGTCCATCTACCGCGGCGTAGGCAGGGTCCGTGAGGAAGGTGAGCTGGGTCGTGTTGCCCACCATCTTGTTGTAGCCACGCTCCTGGTTCACATCCATGGTCAGCTGCGACCAGATGTGCATCCAGTCACCATACTGCTTGTCGATGCGCTGACCGCCAATCTCGACCTCCACGTCGTCAATGAGCTGGTGGCCAGGGAAATCCAGCCACCGAGCATACTTGGCGTGCCCCTGGTTAATCTCTGGGAGAGTAACCTGAAGATACGTGCGGTAAGCAAGGTCTCCGTTACGGGAAATGGTGCAGGTCACACGACGGCCGAAATCGCTCTGACCGTTGAAGGTCTGCTCAATCGACTCCATCGCGAAGTTGGTGTGGCGTCTGTAAGTGACCTTCCAGTAAGTAATCTGAGGATTACCCGTGAGGTAAACATCTTGTGCGCCATAAGCTACCAGTTGCATTAATCCACCACCCATGTTATAAACTAGCAAAAGAAAAAAAAATTACTAAATTATCTTTTATATAAAGATTTATCGGTATAGTCTATTTAATTATGAATCATAAAAAGGATGATACAATAGATGCTCTCTATTTAAAACAAATACGCTATTTTGGAACCCTGGAGAACGAAGTTATTCCTAAATTAACCGCCAAGATGAAGGAGCTAGAAGAGACGTCGACCGAGGAAAATAGAAAAAGCTCCGAAAAAATCAAAGGACAAATCAAACATATGAAACAACAGAAGACCAATTATTTCTTAGAGAACTCGAAAGATTTATTTACCTACTTTGAATCCAAGCAGGAGATTGACAAAAACATCAATCCAAAAAAAAACATGAACCATTTTTTTAACCTAAAGGAGGACCACTCCATCAAGCAGGCCGACGTGGTGCAATCCATTCAAGCCTACCTAGAGAGAAATAACTTTCCAGAAAGCGACCTAACTCAATATCTCTACAACAAAACCATTTGTGAAACCTGTAACAAGGGAGAGCTCATCAAGGTATCTCAAGAGGGGATTATGATTTGTAACAAGTGTTATTCTACTCAAAAATTCTTGGTCGAAAATGATAAACCGTCTTACAAGGAACCTCCTAAAGAAGTATCCTTTTATGCCTACAAGCGTATTAATCATTTTCGTGAAATTTTGTCTCAATTTCAGGCAAAGGAGTCTACCGATATCCCCGATGAAACCATCGAGACCATACAGCGACAGGTAAAGAAAGAACGTCTTACTCGTAATGATTTGAGTAATAAAAAGATGAAAGAAATCCTCAAGAAGTTGGGCTACAACAAATACTACGAACACATTCCTTTTATCAAGGACAAACTCGGTATAAAGCCACCCGTCATGAGCCCGAAACTAGAAGACACGTTGTGTAATCTCTTTATGGATATACAGGTTCCGTATTCGAAACACTGTCCAAATTATCGTGTCAACTTTCTCAATTATTACTATACACTTTACAAGCTGTGTGAATTGTTGGGAGAGACACAATACCTCGAGTTTTATCCGATGTTAAAGGACCAAAAGAAACTCGAGCAAGACGAAATCTGGAAACAGATATGCAACGATTTAAATTGGGAGTTTATTCCTACGCTATAAGTTAAAAGCCTCCCGGGAAATGGACCAGATTGGCGCCGATACCGAATCCTGCGCCGGTTCGGGCACTCTCTCCCATCGTAGGAATGTAGGTATCTAGAATACTAAACGTAGCGGCCGCGACCAAGGCCAGAATCGCAATCTCTTCAATGTCCAGCGACTTTTTGGGGATAGCAAAGCACGCAATCGCCACCATCAAACCTTCCACGATGTATTTAATGACCTTTTTCAAGACTTCACGGAAATCTATATACATTATAATATAATCAACAGAAAAAAATATATAAATAACTTGTCCTTTAAGATATAAGATGAGTAAAAAGCAGTTGATCGATTTATTGGATGAGGACAAGCCTATCGCAGAGCAGAAGTTTGCCTGTATGTCCTTTATCTCACCCGAGCATGAGATAAAAAAACGTGAGCTGTTCTTTTTCGAGAATTACCTCAAGCATTATGATTTTTTAAAGTCCATGGAGAAGTTCTCTCAGTTTATTCATTTCATTTCTTACAAATACAACCTGAATGTCGAAGAACTGACGGCCGAGTTTGCGTCATTCTTGGACAGCGAGAAGCATACCCTTGCGGTCGACCTAAACTCGGACTACAAGGGGTTTGTCGATAAGAATGAGCGTGAGCTGGAAGAGGCCTACCACAAGGAGAACTCCTTTCAGACGTCGGTTCGAGGCCTCAAGATTCGCGGTGTTTTTCCTACACAGCAAGAGGCAGAGCTGAGATGTCGAATGATTCGAGAGGCAGACCCGCATCATGATGTTTATGTGGGTCCAGTCGGACTTTGGATCCCGTTCCATCCAGACGCTTACAAGACGGGTAACGTTCAATACCTAGAGAAGGAATTGAATGAGTTGATGCACGAGAAGAAGAAGAACGAGGACACGGCCAAGTCCGAGTTTGACAAACGCGTCAAGCAGTCTAAGATTAACGCGATTCAGGCCAACATTGAAAAAGCCAAGGAAACCAACAACCGCCTTACTCAGACCATCAATGAGAAGGGCGACCTGGTCTCGATTCAAAACATGAATACCCAGGAGAAGAACCTGGGTGTCAACGCGACCTTGGAGGACATCCAGAAGGAGCTCTTTGAAGGGGAGGACATTCTTCTCGAGAAGAAACCTGGTGTCGAGACCATGGGCATTATTCCCAATCCCGATGCTTAATATTAATATTAATATTATTCTATTCTAATGGCACTTCCTCAGTTAAACCTCACGGTAGTGACAAGAGATTGTGTGGTGGATGGCGTGATTCCCGACTATCTACAACCTCTTGTCGACCTGCGCCAAGGAAAAGACGGCGTAAACATCCCCACGACAGAACTCGGCGGACGAATTAGAATCAACAACAACCTCTTTGTCAATTCGTTAACCTATGAAGACCTCGCGATGCGTCGAAAGGCAGAGGTGCTTCAATACAACGGAAACAATACAAACGACAGTCAAAAGACTCTTTTTAGTAAAATGCAGTTTCGAAAGAGAATGAGAAACGTAGACACCACCAACAATTGTCCGACCCTTATCTATCCGCCTTCGAACAGCGGAGTCACGGACGTGAACTTTAGTGGATATTATCTAAATAAAAATGTCCCTTATTATCCTTCGATTTAACCGGGTTAAAATACTTATCCTAGGGTCGCAAGCTTTAAGGTCGCAAGCTTGGAACGAGACACACATCCATGGTAGGGAATATCTCCCCGCTCATACAGACATCTCCTTGAAAGACATCGGTACACACCCGATGTCCTTTTTCGAAACCAATGTAACAAAACCCATCCTTTTTGACCAGTTGCTCTTTCCGATAGAGAGAAGTATCTATTTTATTCTTCAACTGTCCAATCGCACCATTCTCTTGTTTCTTCTTCTTTTCTTCCGCCTCTTTTTCCTCACTCTGTATCGTCGCAGCGGTCAACTTTGGATTGGGTGCCGGCACAGGCGCTTTTTCTTCAGACAAGGTCTTCTCTAGGGTTTGTATAGGATTTACCTGTTTTACCCCATCCACCAAGGTATGATAATACGAAAGGAGAACATCTCTAAAATAATAGACCATAGACAGGATGGCCAGAATTAAACTGAACGCCACAATACCCCACATGGTAAACGAGGGAGGCTTAATGTCCATGTCATAGACCGGTGCGTCTGATACAGTTGTATTGGTTTCCATTTCCTTACCTTTCTTGGCCATGAGACGGGTCATGGTGATAGAAGGTTTCGACGTCTGGAAATTCTTTCCTTCCCCATACATATTCGAATAAATGCTTTGAAGAACATCCTTGGGCATTATAATGATAGAGTATAAAAATATAAAATACTTACACAAGGACATGAACTTCATTCTTTTTGAGTTCACGGAAAATCAGGGCAATGTTCTTTTGTAAGGGGGCAAAAATGTCGCTTCGTTCTACCAGAGGGAGATGATAAGGCAAGGTTTCTTCCATAAACAATACAATACAGAACGTCAATATCTCTCGTTTCTTTTTGTTGTGAGACGGTCGATAACGTATCGCAAAGAGTCCCATCAGAGCCTCTACAGAACGCTTACGTAAAGGGTCCGAATGAGACAAGAGGATTTCAAACAAGACCCATACAATGTTTCGATAGAAATGAGGTATACCTTCTCTTTCCACCGAATAAATGGGTTTCTTTTCCTTGGTGCATTTCTCGTCATAGCAAAGTATCCAATCCATCCAATAAAACAGCTTGGTCTTGTTTTTTGTCTCGGTCAAGTGATAGACGAATTCGTTCAGAGGGATGAATAACTCCTTTGGGTCGCCCTCGCGGAAAAAAGGCACCACATACTCTAGATTGGGCGCACGTAAATCCGTAAAGACTTCTTCAAACTTAAACTTGAACGTCATGGGGTCTAAGAGGGTCTGTTTCTTGGTCTCGGATAAAATCAGGGTCATACTAAATAGCAACGTTTTGACAGAGTCCATGTTACGAAGTTCCAAGTCGTTTGGACACGCCTGAACCATCTCTTTGAATTCTACAAATTTCTTGTATACATAAAGAGGTAGTTTTGGATGTTGGATATGGATATATTTACATAAGATGTGAACGTAAAGGTTCCATAACTCGAGCACAAACCCGCTACACAACAAGTCGCCTGTCCAGAAAAAAGCCTCTTCGGTTTTCTGATAGTAAATGGCATTTTCAAGGTCTTTGAGAACCTTGGACTTGGGGTAGTTGGAAAAGGTATTTCGAAATTGGCGTCGAACATCTTCTATGTCAAGTTGGGACAGGTGTTGGCCTGATTTCATTTATAGTGTTCTACACAAAAAAAAATAACCGATTATACAAAATGATACTCTTTCTCTTATTGGTTCTTCTGTTGTTAAGTTACCTCTTTTTACAACAACAGGTCGAAGGATTTGAGTTGGGACCTTATTACAATGACGCTGTATTTGACTCCTTTTATAGTTATCATTTTGATGAAATCTTCAATACCATTCCTTTATACGAAGAGATGATTTTAAAAGTAATGCCTTTGTTGACGCAGGGCAGTAGCATGTTATGGATAGGTTCAAGAAATGGACATGGTGTGCAATTATTGAACGACATGGGCAATACGATTGGACTCGATGGCTCTAGTGCCATGGTAAAAATGTCTCGTTATAAATATCCTTCGGCTACATTTATGCAAGGGACTTACGCGCAACATACACTCTTTTCTCCACATAGATTTACCGCTGTCTTTTGTCCATTCATGGAGCTACATCGTGTAGCCGACTTGGATGTCTTCATGCGAAACGTGAGCGATTGGCTTGTTCATTACGGCTATTTGGTGCTAACCCGTATCGATTTGTCTCAGTTTCCGACTGGGTTGCTCGCCGATACGCCGGGAACGTTTCAATACAAGAGCGAGTTCAAAGGAAACGAGTGGATTGAAACCTTTACCAATGCGTCATCCAAAACGCGCACCAATAAACAAACCTTGTATCCTTACACTGCGAATGACATTGCCGCTTTTGCGAAACGGTATGACCTCAAACAAATCAATCAGTATGCCGGTAGCCTGGTTCCTTTACAGGTTTTGGTCTTTCAAAAGAAATAAGTCTATCGTGTATACCGACCGATGGAGACAAACGAGTCCAATACATAAATCGTAAACACACCTAAAAAACAGTACAACACAATTTCTTCATTTTTTTGTCCTGTTTTGATTTCACGCTGCTCCTCGAACATTTGCATGAGCCGGTCAATCTTTTGAACCAGGTCATCCGGACGTTTGGGCGGCACCTTGTGCTGGTCCTCCATCAATAAATACTGGTCACTCGGAATGGGAATGTATTTTTCCACGTTGGGGAGTTCATTGCTGTAAAAAGAAGAGAGCTCCTTGTCGTTTTCCTCCTGTATGTTCTTATGAATATCCGAGACACGGACGTGGTCATACGGATTGGATAATCCAGGTTTGTCCAAAGCATACGAAGGGCTGGATTGCATCGTTTGCAACAGAGAACGGTCTATTTTCATTTTCTCCTTGTTCATTTTGTCTTCTAATACTTGGTCATGGTCAATCGGTGAAGCATAAAATGCGAGTGACATTACTTTATTAGAAACATATATTTTTTTTATGCTTCCTCTATATTAATGTCTAAAACAAAAAAGACAAAGACATCTTCCCCCTTTGAATTTTTAAATGTATTGAATGACAATAAGTATTTTGCGGGAGTCGTCATGTTGGTCATGAACATTGGCTCGAAATATATTACGATTGAACTGAGCAAGACCCAAGAAGCCTACTTTCGTTACACGCTGGGACGTCAAATTATCATTTTCTCCATTCTTTGGGTAGGCACCCGAGACATTACGATTTCACTCGTATTGACCGCTGTCTTTATTCTTTTGGTGGACTATCTGTTTAATGAAAATAGCAAATTTTGTATTATTCCAGAGAAATACAAGGAACTGCAAAAAGAAGTGGGGGGTAATTTTGTCACCCAAAAAGAGGTCAACGATGCCATCGACACCTTGAAGAAGGCGAGAAAACAAAAGAATGAGACACAAAAGAATGAAGCGGAGGAAGACTACACCGAAATCCTTTATAAAGAGAATTTTATTTAATCCGTGTATATAGTAATATGATTACCGTACAGGGGATAGAAACACCTTATTATTATGAAAGCATAGAACTCGATGCCAAAAATACCCATGACAAATTGTTCTGCTTGGGGGAAAAAAACCCCAAAAAATCTTGTTTCAATACTCAAAAGGATAAGTATTTGTTAGGCGAGCAACAGACCACCAACGCGACCATGACGGAGACAAAAATGAACGAGTTCTTCTCGACCTATTACCGATACTCTCCCAAGTTGTTTTTAAAGGAACGTTCCAATACGCTGTTGATTTTCCCTATTTTTAAACCGACTCCCATCGATAATTATAATTTCATGGATGAAAAAGTCAAGAAATACTACAAATGGATTTTCTCAGTAAAACGCGAGCTTGAATTCTTCAAGTTTGGAAGCAATGGTGAACCTACGATTGATGAGGTCAATCCAGCTGAAAATACGTATGCGATTGCCTTTATCAATATTACGGAAAACGACGACGACGTATTGGAGAAAATCAACCGCATCAAACGTTTTATTACGATTAACCAAACACAATATGCAACCACCCGCTATAAATACGACCGTTCTATTACCAATATTGTCTTTTATACAGATGTCAAGAGGGATGATCTAGACAAGTCGACCGAATCCCCGTTATTTGTCGATTATTACACGCGCAGACAGACCGTAGAAAATCAGACACGTGTCACCAAACTTCTGAATAAAAACCTATTCTCCTTGTCGAAAATTGGCGAAGAGTCTGCGCGTTTAAAATACTCCTTGATTGACAAGCCCAAACAACGACCGGGTTCACCGTTTAATGACTTTGTGGAGGGAGAATTCATTCGTCTTTATAAAGAGGGACTCCTCCGGTTTCGTGTCACAGAAACAGCGGGTGCACTCGAAAGAACCTTTAGTATCTTGTATCGAGTTCATTCCGTGGACAAAGAAGACATTTATGATAAAATACGCACGGGAGATTACATTTATAGAATAAAGGACAATCGAGGCAAGATTACCCGTGGAAAATTGACCCTTATTCCGGGGTTCGTGGACAAATACATCTTTACCACCTTTGCCAAAGACGCAGACGAATCGGACAAGAAGGATACGAAACAAAAAAAATATACCATGACCATTCGAAAAAATTGGCTAGGGTTTGGATTTGATTATATCATCTACAAGACCAAAGAATATCCTGCGAGTAGAGGTTCCATTGAATACGAACGGTATGGTAACGAGTATGAGAAATACAAATGGTTTCGGTTCAACGACTTGGATAGCCGCCTCACCATTGATAAAACCATCAAATATTACGATGACCTTGTATTTGACCGCGCGGCGGTGCTTGCGTTTTTACAGCATAAGAAAACCTATGATGAAAAAGTGAGACTGTCTAGTGAATTTTTGAAAATCAATACCAATGCCAAGCTACTGGCAGAGTTCACCAAATTCATTTATGAAAATATGAGTGCGACCAACGTCAACACGCTCGCATTTGGTGTAGTGAATACCGCTTTTGAGAAACGTATCCGAACGGGTCTATTGGATTTATTGTTTAGTCCGAATGAAACCATCTATGTGATTCAGAACGTAAAAAGACCCAAGCAGGAAGACAAGGTGTTGACGTTTAATTATAAAATGGTCAAATATCGTGAGGTCCTCTCAGACAAGATACTCGATTTCAATCAGACCCTTGTTGGAGACTACCCAGAAATCGATTATTGTAAAAAAAATATATGTGACAATGTTCCGGTTAAGCTCGAAAACAACACCAACTTGCATGTGATTGTCTTGGTGACCAAAGAAAACATTAAGGATGTAGCCGAACTCACCCAAGGAACGGAATGTAAAATGTTGAAGAAAAACCTTCAACGAAACATGAGAAGGGTTTTCTATACACGCGGAGGGAAACCCCGTAAGCGCCTAACGAGACGACGAAAGAAGAGACAATAAGGTCTCTACGCTTTGCTGGATTTGCTTGTAATAGGCATCCGTCTCTTGTTTGAGTTCATACATATCTTTTAGTTTGGCACTTACTTCGTCGAGATGAGCCTGTGTTTTGAGCTCCTCTTCTCTTAGACGGTCCTGTTCGGTTTTCCAGGTTTCGAGTTTCTGAAGATGAACCTCTTTTTCTTGCTCCAATTGTTGGAGGGTTCGTTGAATATGTTTCATCTTTTCGTCTAGTAAACTAATCTGAGACATCTATACGAAAAACGCTTATTTTTTATCTTAGATTAAATCGCAATCTGTATGGAATTCTTGTCACTCCTGCGTCGTCCCTTGCGAGTTACAGGAGTGTCACCTAAATGGTCTAATTCTTCTAAACTAATCATACTGTCATTTTTCTCAGGCAAGGGGATGGTCTTTTTCAATCCCGTTAAAATACTGTTGATATTTTCGGGGCCATTCATCTCGGGACGTTTTGTCTCGGCTCGCCGGGGGTCGGGTCTGGCAAACTGTTGCACGAACTGATTGACGCCTGGGTTGGTCTTCTCCATGGTGCTTGCCGCCGCGCGGGTAAACTGGTTCATGAGGTCAGGATTTTGTCTCATGATATCGTCCATCCCAGGAATGGCCGACTTGAACATGGTATTGGACATGTGGACCATAATGCCTGCCGAGGCAAGCTGAAACGCTAGCTTCAACTCGGGTGCCATTTTTGCCTTGGACTTGTATTTTTCAGCAAGCTCGCTAAAGATTTCGTCATAGTCGCCTAGATTTTCTTGAATATTCTCCGAAATACCATCAAGCTTAATGTCAAACGGGTCAAATTTATTATTGAGAAACTCAATGCCGGTAATGAGCGTCGTCAGCATTTTTCCCTGAAACTGAACACTGTTTTTACGCTCTCTTTCGCCCTGTTGGTATTCGTATTCTCCTCGCATCTCATCCAGGCTATTCTCCATCGTATACTGTTTGCTCAGCTCCACGCCCTTTTGCTGAAGCGTCTCCAACTTTCGTAAATATTGAAATTTTTCTTTTAGCATCTCCTCTTTGGTCTTGATTTCAATGTTTTTCAGCTCACCCTCTACATTGATTTCTTGTATGTGCCGATAACCGTCCGAGGTGGTTTGCCGGTGGGTGTCCATCGACACGGTTTCACGGGCAAGATGAATCGGACCGGTGGTATTTTCAAACTTTAAACTTTTACCCATGTCCTCAAATTCCTTCATGTCTTCGGCAAAAGAGACACCTGCTGCGGGCTTTGCGTCATTCAAGAGAAACTCGATGCCTCCGCCAAAGTCTGAACTGGGTTTGAGGTCCATGCTATCCAAGGTAATTTCTTCCATCTATGAAATAGATATATTAGATAACTTTAAATCTATCGCATTGAACACTTAGATAACTTCTTTATCCTTCTCTTTCTTCACTTTCTCTTTCTTCGCTTTTTCTTTTTCTTTCTTTTCGGGAACCTGGATATGAATGGTTTCCAGAAACTCGGAGATGGAGCTCTCTAGTTTATTCTCCTTTTTCATGTAGTCGAGTAGTTGCAGAAAACAATCCGACAAGTCATCCTTTTTTTTATGTTTTCCAAAATAATCGAGTTGGGTCTTGTATTTTTCCTCTAGGATTTGACGGGTAACCACAATCCCCATTTTCTTTCGCTGAGCATACGTGGTCTTTTCCTGAACAAACATCTTGAGTTTGTGAGTCGCATTCCAATATTGTATGGCCGTATTTCCTTTCGAGACAAAATACAACGTAATCATACCCTGTAAGGCCTTCATACGTATGGCATTTTGTCCAATCTGGTTCTCAATTAAAATCAGGTCATACCGTGGAGGTAATGTCTCCAGTGCTTCAAACAGTCGTTTGCTTAAATCGACCATGTTCAGTTTATTGGCATTGACCGTCTTGTCGCACAACTCAATGACTTTCCACTCGACAATGGTATCGTCATACATACAATAAGCCAGATTTTTGATACCTACATCAATGCTGAGATACATCTGTATAAATAAAAGGAATACATTTAAACCTTATTTATAGAGATAGAGTTATAGATGTGGTTAGGTTTGTTCGTCTTGCTAGCAGTCATCACGTGTATTGTATTGGGGCGAAATCCTCACCCTTATTCTGAAATCGTAGACCCCGTGTAATCTTCCATATACGTTCGCTGCATAGGACGGCGCTTTTTATCGTCCAACATTTGTCTCGTCAAATACATTTCTTTGGTAAAGGTATTCTCATACCCGTAGGGTTGTTCGCTACCACGTATGAGGTAGGGAGACCCATGCTTAAAGGGTTGATTCACGGGGGTTTTGTTTTCTAGAATAGAGGTTTTGTAATTCATTTTCATCAATTCATTGGCGTTGTCCATCAAATACTTACGGTATTCACTATTGGTTTGGATGCCGTGATTCCGTTTAAAGGTCTCCGTGTCTTGAGTATAAACGGTAAACGTGCGACCGTCCTGCACAATCCCCGGGAATTGATTGGTTGCGTTGTTGTTGGTAACATAGTCGGTTGCCCACATCGTATAGTGTAGTATTATATTTTTTCATAGACAGTTACAGTTTAGCCAGCTCCACCAATTCATTCTTTTTCATGCTAGGCTTTACCTTGACCCCCTTCTTCGTCACAAGGTCTCGAAGCTGTTTCATATTCATTTTACTGAACCCGTCATTCTCCTCAAGGATAAGGTCTGGTTCAGATTCTACCATCTCTTCAGGATTCTCGACCGTGACCGGGTCTACCATGTCGACGCTAAACTTGTCTACCGTAAACGTGTCATTTGTCTCGGTTTTCTCGGCTATATCCAGAGTGAGAACCTTGATCTCGGGCTCTACCAGTTCCTCCATTTCACCTTCACTTTCTTCGCTTTCATCATCCGAGTCTTCAATCTCAATGACTTCGGACTTGATAGGAGTCTCTTGACTGCATTGTTTTCTATCTCGTAACAATTCATAAAGCAACTTCGCCTGTTCATTCTGCGCCTCCTCCAAGGACTCGTACTTCTTTTTGAAGTAATAACACATCAAGGTGACCAATAGAAGATTGATAATCATACCAATAAAGAAGCTTCCAATGTCAAGAATTGAAGAAAGCATCATTATGTGAATAACCTATATTATAATCTTTAGGTTCTAACGAAATAGAATCTCCGGATAATTCATTTCTTTCAGAATATACTTTCCACCGTGTACGGTCGAATATCCTTCTAAGACGCGGTATAAAAAGGTAATTTTGTCTTCGGTCTGCAGAACATCCATTTTTTGGTTGACGACCAGGGTTGACCCGACAAAGTGTTTACATAGCTCGATGAAATGGGTCGTAATGAGGTAATCGATGGAGACCTTGTGTTCATTCAGTAGAGACAAATACATTTTGGCGCACGATACCGCATCGACTGGATTCGTGCCGGAATAAATCTCATCGAATATACACAAATGGCGCTTTTCTTTGTGTAAAAGAACGCAATCCAGGATATCTTTACATCGACGGGCTTCTGCTTGGAATAGACTGTCTCTTCCCGACGTATCCGGAATATTGAGATAGGAATGAAAAAAGTCGTAGACGCAAATCGTCGCATCCGAGAAACAGCCTAGACCGAACTGCTGGCACAAAAGAGAATTGATGAGAATCGTTTTCAAGACGGTGGTTTTACCGGAAGCATTGGGACCACTTAGAATGAGGTTCTTTTTGAGGTCCAATGTATTTTTTACCGTATTTTCTTTCATAAGTGGCAGATAATACATCTCGGTGAAGATGGTTTGTTTTCCGAACTTGCATGGACGAATGGCCTTCAATTTTACCTTTTGCTTAAGGGTGTGTATATCCCGGATGTATTGATTCAGGTGAAAGGAATACAACAATGTATTTCGATAATCTTCTCTCATGAAAAATTCATAATACAAATTCATCAACATCCCTAACTGAGTCAGTTTATAAAAGATGCTCGTGGCAGGTTGTAGTTGGTCTAAATGTTTGACCATGTGTCTCATCTTTTTCAGCTCGACCTCGTTCTTCTGATAGAAGCGCAGATAGGTTCCATATTTCACGATTCTCTTCTGTAATAGCTCAGCACTCAAAACGGTCTTGTTGAGGTGTTCCTTGCAATCTTGGATAAAGGTATAAATGAGTCCAATGTGTTTGTAGTAGGTCATACACGCAGTAAGGTTGGTGTAAATCTGTAAGAAATAGATAAAGAGAGATACGACTGCCGTCGTTTTGTCTTGCATAGACACACTATCAAATCCACAGAATAACTTGTATAAGCTAGTGGTTTTCATGACCTGCTTTAAATGGTCTACGTATTGGTCAATGGTGACCTCGATGCCTTTGAGTTTCAAGATGATAAAAGGCATGACCAAGATAAAGAGCGGAGACAAAAGAGAGAAGATAGGTGTGGATAAATTATACATGCCGAGACAATGTAAGAAGGAAGAAGAGTGGTTCATGTGTAACATAGGCTTGAACCCAATGTATTGATAACGGTCGATGAAATTTGTCTCGGCGCAGAACGATTTATATTTTTCATGGAACCCCTGATCCTCATAAGGCGTCAATTTGCTTTTACGAATGACCCGTTGACTGTCTTTCAAAAAGGCTACATCGGTCGTATAAAACGAGGACCACTTCTCCATCAACAAGGATTGGTCAAAGAGATGTCGATAGAGAGGGTTTAATCCGCTCATTTCCAAGTCACTTTGGACAATCGAAGACACGGTCTTAGGGTCGGCGAATTCAATCGGTAATTTAAACTCGCATACGTCTTCCGTTTCCTTGGTGGTGATGAAGAATTTCTCCCATTCTAACATCTTGACTTATCTTAGAAAAAGGTTATAATAATATAATATAAACGAAAATAAATAATCCTATACTATAATGTATACCTATGAAACCATTATGGGTCTATCGTTACAAATGAATTCCGACAAGTATGCGTTGGACCCGGCGACGGTTCAAATACTGAACAAGGTGAAGGTCCTCTTGCAGATACCTGTCATCGAGCCCTTAAAGGCTACCGTGATTGTCAAGAAACAATCTGAAATCTCCAAGGTGATTAATTTACTGAACAAGGTCACCGAGAAGACGTATGAAAAACTAAAAAAAGAGATTATGGATATTGTAAGGGCAGTAGAAAAGAAAGAGGACCTTGACAAGATTAGTCATACCATTTTCAACATTGCCAGTTCAAACCTCTTTTATAGTGTGCTCTTCTCAAACTTATACAGTGAATTGGTGACGGTCAATAAAATCTTTTACGATATCTACCAAGAACATTATGAAATCTATTTCGCGGATTTGTCTCGACTCACTTATGTGGACCCCAACCTAGACTATGACCGATACTGTGATTACGTCAAAGAGATTGACCGACTAGACTCGAACCTTACCTTTTTTATTCAGCTGATGAAAAAGAACATTGGTAACATGGACCAGGTTGCGGACTTGTGTATGTTAATCGAGACAAAAATTGTTGGACTCTTGGAAGAGGAAGGGAAAGACTTGTGCGAGAAGATGCTGTCTTCGGTGGCCATTATTTTCAGGGAAACCTCTGACTTTTTAGCGTTTCACAAAAACCTGGAAACCATCCATCGTCTCTTTTTAACCATTCAGACCCATCCATCGATTACATCCAAAATGAGATACAAGTGCATGGACATGGAAGAATATATCAAGTAAGAAGATTCAATGGAATAAAATTGTTTTCATTTAAAATAAATTACTTATACTATACAATGACCAGTTCCGTGGATTCACGTATTTCTCCAAAACGATATGAGAGTTTGCTGAGCGAAATCGAGGAGGAAGACCAAAATATCAAGAGTGAGTTGTATGAGCTCTCTGTTTATGACCATATTCTTCAAATCTCTCCCGGTAAAACGATACAAGACGAGGAAATCAAAGACCTGGTCTACTGTTATGTTTACGCTGTGAAAAACGACAAGGTTGTGCAGAAGTTGGGGGTGTATGAGCGCTTCACCAAAGAAAAAGAACCCTTCTTTGACCTGTCCACCTTTGAGAAAGGGACCTTGTGTTTGTTTGAAAAGTATGAGACCAATCCCTCTCTCTTTCTTGAATTTAAGTCAGACCCAGACGCTCCAAAGACCGCGAAGAAATCCAAGAAGAAGTCCAAGGCTGAACCCGAGCCAAAGGAAGTAGACTTGAACGCACCGGAAGCCGAGAAGGTAGAACCAGAACCCGAACCCGAGACAAAAGCAGAACCTGAACCAGAACCTGAGACAAAGGCAGAACCTGAACCAGAACCTGAGACAAAGGCAGTGGAAGTGGACCTGAACGCACCGGAAGCCGAGACAAAGGAAGTGGAGGTGGACCTGAACGCTCCCGAATCTAAGCCATCGACTCCGGGTCTTTTAGATGTCTCTCAATTAGAGGGTAATCTGGGAATCACTTCGGAAGCTGAGACAAAGGTCGATTCTGAACCCAAGAAGACAAAGATAAAGATGAAACCTTCAAAAATAGAGACAAAGGCTGAATCTAAGGCAGAGGAAAAGCCTGTATCTAAGTCCAAGCCTCGCACCAAGAAAACCAAACCCGTTGAAACAGAGGTTCTGGGCACAAAGTTCGGATAATTATCTTTCTATAGTATAGTATAGCATATGACCACGATTCATAATACAATGAGGTCTTACGACAATTTAACCTCCAAGAGTAATCAAAACATTGGTTTCATTTTAAAGAAATACGTCTCTCTGTTGAAAAGCATGAACATTCAGGACCCCTATTTCATGAAACTGATTTATTCGCATCTATGCAAAGCCGTGAGCGCAAAGAAGGAGGTCACTGTCATGAAAACATCGAAACAACCCTGGGTCGAGGGGGAGTTTGTAGGTCCCACCGTTCAGACCGAGATAAAACAAACCATCTTTCAAAGTTATCATGTCATGACAAAAATAGATGGATTTACGTTTGACATTGAGGTATATGCGGCGGAAGCATCCTTTGATTTAGACCGATTCCTTTTTTTTATCCATGTAGTGCTTGCTCTGTGTTGCAAAAATACACTTACCAAAACAAGAGAGTTTCGTTTAAAACTGATTCTAAGTGACGCGGAGAAGATAAAGGGTCGCGCCATCCCCGACCACTTGAACAGCGGGTATACCGAGAGCTACAAGGAACTCGTCATTTATCGAAAAGAAGAATTTCTAAAGGTCTTTATCCATGAATGTTTTCATTTGTTTTGTTTAGAATTTTCAGAGACCTATACAACCCAATACAAGGAAATGTTAAAGTCCATCTTCAAGGTAGAAAGTGATTATCTCTTGTTCGAAAGTGTATGTGAATATTGGGCCAGAACCTTGAATTGTGCGTTTGTCTCGTTCTTTATGAAAACGGACATGACCTTTCAGGAGTTTGAAAAGATTTTTGTGTTGAATCTTTCGATGGAAACCATCTTCTCGATGATACAAATGAAAAACTACTTATCCTTGCATGACCTCACCTACGAGGACTTGCTAAACAAACGAACCGTTCCCTACAAAGAAGAAACCAATGGGTTTTGTTATTATGTCATCACAAGTATTTTAATGTTTCATTATCAACCCACCATGAATTGGTTTGTCAATCACAATGAAACCATGTTGAACTTTTCGAAATCCAACAAGGACCTTTATTTGTTTCATCAATACCTACAAAGTATTTACAATTCCAAAGATTTTATCAATGTATTGAAAAAGTTGAAGGTGTTCAAGATGGAGAACCTATCGATGAGCTTGTTTGATATTGAGATTTACGGATAAGCAGATAAGTATTTTAATTTTTATCTTTCGAGACAAAGATAAAAATTTAATAAAATGTTTTTTGAATTATTTACAGTTTAAAGTAGGGTTTAAGCAGGGACCGCCTTCTCGAAGTGGCAAGACAGATACTTCTGCAGGTTGAAGTAGGACAGCTGCTGAGTAGGGTCCGTGACCGTCTTCTCGTCATACTTGAGAAGTTTCTTGAGCTTGTCGTCGGCGAGAATGAGACGACCATTCTCCTTGGCCTGAAGGTTGTTGGACCGGACATAGGCAGTAATCTGCTTGGTCACATCCGTGCGAGCCATCAGGGTGCCACTCTCGCGACCCAGGAAGACCGCAAGCTCATCGCTAATCTTGGTAGGCTTCACAAACCCACTAGGTGCGCGATTGCCCTTGTTCTTGTTTTTCTTTGCGTTTAGCTTGTCGAGGATACGAAGCTCCTTGGACACGTGCTTCTCCACCAGCTTGACCTCCATCTTGAGCGCACTCAGCTGGACGGTGAGGTCGACCAGGGAACGATTCAGGTTGGCGAACACATCGCCGATGGGGGTCACCTCGGGGGTCACTGGGTCAGTCTTGACTGGCTCAGGAGCAACGGGGGTAGGAACAGGTGCTGGGGGAGGAACCTCGACCGGGACTTCCACTGGAACACTCTTTGGGGCCTTAGGCTTGGTTTGCTTTGACTTAGGCTCTTTGATAGCAGACATTATACATAACCATAGGCATTCTTTTTATATTCATTTTTACTGTAATTTAATTCTTTTAATTATTTCAACTCGATAAAGGAAACAAAAAAGAAAATAGAAAAATAAAAAATAAAGTGGTTATACTTCAAAGAACCGATTCATACAACCAAGGTAAAGCATCCGCCGCTTGCATACTGACCAAGGTGAGAGCAGACAAGATATAATAAGCACCCAAGATTTGATATTCGGTTTGATTGGAACGATACAATAAATCATGGAGTATCGAATAAATGTATTGTTTTAAAATCTCAAGGGGAGGATGAGAACCTTCCAGCGCCATCATCGGTATATTGTGGAAAGGTGTTCCATTGGGAGGACAGATGAGGCGTTTGGTTTGACTCGATAAATGGGCTCGATACTCCCAGATATCATACAGTTCAAAGATAAATCGTTTAAGTTGAACCTCGTTCAGTCGAAGCAGCCATTCACTTTGTGTATAATTGCCAAGTGTATCCATTTTCTGAAACAATCCAATGATTTTCTGTTCATACGTTAAGACTCTCTCAATCACCGTCTCGGACGGAAACAACAAACGATTATACAAAGCACGCTTTTCAATTTGTCTCGTCGTCTCAGGGCTAAACGGTTTGCGCGTATAAGGATTGTAGTTCATCTTTTTATCCAACAACGTAAAGATGGACCCCACCTCAAAACCATAGATAAACTTGTCGTCTTCCGTGAAACTAATAAAGGAACGATAGTTTATGGTTTGAACAGACTCGGTGGTTAGAAAGTCTTCTTCGTTGTTGCATAAGGAACGATTTAAACGCGCGGGTCCTTGGCTTCGATGAAACAATACCACCATGTAACGTCTCCAATATTTCTGTATCATGCATGCGTAAGAATTGTCTCGTAATGTCGTATAGAGGTCATCCATGACTTCGAGTTTCTTCCGTTGTTTCCATTTTAGCTTGAACAAAAGATACAGTTCTTTTAAATCCTTGAGGGTATAATTGCGTTCTTTCAAATAATTAAAATCGTGAAACGTTCGAATCTTGTGGGTCATGATATAACAGTAGGATTTATATTTAACCGATTATTCTAATATCTTTTCCTGACGCATTCAATCTTTGGGGGTAATAAAATAAAAATTGATTTAAAGGAAAGGCCTTAGTGTTATAAGTAAAATGTCTTCCCTCATTGTAAACGCTAGCAACTTCGCACCAACGACCCAGATGGTTTACGGAAAGCCTCGTGTAAATACCAAGGGAGGTAAGAGTATCAACATTACGAATTCGACCACGCGCCGTTCTCTGATGATTCACACCCCAATGATGCTGACCTACGGAGTGAACGAACACAAGAACGATGATGGAACCACGTCGTATGATATGAACATTCAGTTCCCGCGGGAGGAGTTCGAGACGGACGCTACCCGTGGACTGAAGAAAATGATGATGGAGATGGAAGAGAAGATTGTCCAAGATGCCGCTATCAATTCGAGGGATTGGTTTGGGAAGAAATATGGAGATGAGGTGGTTCAAGCGTTCTGGACCCCCATGCTCAAGTATCCCAAGAACAAGGAGCTTATGGACGGAAGCCTAGACAAGACCCGTGAGCCAACGCTCAAAATCAAGCTTCCGATTTGGGATGGTCAGCCCAAGTTCGAAGTCTATGACCTCAAGAGCAATCAAATCTTCCCCAATGACAACGGTCAAGGACCCGAAGCAGTGGTTCAGAAGGGAAGCAATGTCTGCTGCACGCTCATGTGCGGAGGTATTTGGATTACCGGCTCTAAGTTTGGTGTCACCTGGAAGCTCAGTCAGTGTGCGGTGAAGCCACCTGAGACCTTTGAGAAGGGCAAGTGCTACATTCCTGGATTGGCCATGTCTACTCCTACCCAGGAGAGCGGCTATGGAAGTGACGGAGAGGACGAAGCGCCTCGACCTACTCCTACTCCAACTCCAACACCTGTTGAGACGCCTGAGCCAGTCGCTGAGACAGTCACCGAACCGACACCTGAACCTGTCGCACCGGTCGTAGAGCCTGTTGTAGAGTCAGCCGAGCCAGTGAAAAAGGTAAGCAAGAAAAAGGCTCCAGCTGCAGTATAAGTCAAGGTAAGTTATACCTGAATAATAATATCTGCTAAATGTTCTACATCGTATATTTTTTCTGAAAGACGTGGTATCCCCTGTTGAAGGATACGACCTCTTTTTTTATCCTCCTCTGTGATTAAAATACTTATGTCTCCAAAACGGAGACACGTGTCGGTCGGTTCTATGGATACGTATAGATTATTCTCCTCATCAAGTATCGCCTTGCCTAGTTTTGGATTCAAGATAACCCGTATCTTTTTGTAAAACGTCAATTCTTGATGCCACAAGGGAATGTAGAGTTGTTCTTCTTCTAAATAATAGACATCCTTGCGCAACATGTTTTCAAGCGTAGGTTCGAGGACATAGGTTTTGTAGCTAGACAAGTGTCGTTGAATGGGTTGTATGACGTATTGATGTAAGAGAGGATTTTCAAGTCGAGACAACCAGTAGGCATATAGACGCCATCGCTTCTCTTCTATGGTATCCATAAATTCATCCTCAGGACGGGTCAGTAAAAACGCATAAGCTTCTTTCACACGTATGAATTCTGTATCATTGCCTTTTTTATCGGGATGATGCAGGAGACAAGCCTTTTTGTATTTCTTTTTTAATAGAGGAATATCAAACCGTTCATGGGGTTTAATTTGTAACAAGAGACACGCCTCTACGATCTTCATAAGAAGATAAAAAAAATATATTTATATAGTAACATGCCCAAACGCGTCTTTCCAAAAGCCTATCAGAACTTGATTGATTCCATTTTGTATACCAGGCGAAGATTGGGCAAGCATAAGTATGGAGCGTCACGCAAGCACCCTAGACGTCCTTTTAAACAGCGATGCACGCGAAGAAGATGATAAACCCTGAAACGTATCACTCGAGTGAATGACGCTTCACGGCTGACCAACTCTTGGAAACTCTACGTTTCAAAGCATGAATAAAATATTCCAAATGATAAATAGACCGATAACGCGTGTTGTAATTTGTCATGAAAAGAAGAAAATCTTCTTGGGGAAGCTCCACCCGTGTGCGCCGAAAGATTTCAACATAGACGTATTGGATACAGTCATAAATATCAAGATTATAAATCATCCATTTATAGATGAGCTCTCTTGCATTGGTCAAATCATATTCCTCGTTCAGAATATAGTCGACGACTGCCTGACAACGAGTGACATGGTGCGTGTCGTAGGCAGAGACCGTCTGTATCTGGACCGGAACGAGGAGACAAATCTCTTTGATACACGAAGGGAAATACGAGACATGTTTGGTTAAAAATAGATAGGTAATGTTTGTATCTCGCATATACGTATGAAAGACCGAGAGTAAGTCGGGGTCAATCAAATGAAAATGGCAACACAATAGAGTCAATTTGTTTTTAATCTGTATAATTTCCTTTATCTTGATATAGAGGTCGGTCCATATGGATTGCGAGATGTTTGCTCTCTCAAAATCAATCTCAAAATGAATGTCACTCATGGTAAACGTATAGGTTTCGCCCTGAAGGTCCAAGACACATTTTCGTTTGTAGTGTAATTGGGAAGGACTTTTTTTACGTAACGTGGTAAGCGCTTCTTCGTAAACCAAGGACTGGTCTAATCCAAAGAGTATCATGGAATTCTCCATCGTTATACGAAACACAAGTGGTTTATTTATATTTTAATCTGTTTAACATATAAATACAAATGACGAAAAGAGGTAATGAACCTCTATCATCATCCATCACAGATAAACTATAAACAAATCTCGTTTTATCTACCCATTCCCAATAAGTTTTCTAGCTATAAAAAGTTTTATAAACTTCAATACAATACACATATCTTTATTATCCATACGTTGTATATTTTACTCGATGCAGAAACCAGTATCATCAAGGAAGACGACAAGTTGTTTAAATATACCTTTACCTACCGAGAAGAGCAACTACGCAGTATCGAACAGAACATATTGGGGGCACTCAAAAAACATGTCAAAAAGGAAATCGTCTATAATCATCCGAACACAACCCTGATACGACATCATGGGGCTTACGTGAAAAATCCACGCGTCTATCTGCGAGTCTCGGGTGTATGGGAGAACGACCAATCGATTGGGATTACGTGTAAAATCGAGTGTTATCCATCTACATAGAAACAATCCAATACGATTTGTTGGATACCTACCAGAAGGACGTTGAAGAACGCAAAGATGGCCGTATAGCTGGCAAGCTGAGCATTGCCTGGACCCTTTTGTAAATATTGTATGACCGAAAAGAAGATGAGACAAATGACCAAGATGGAAGAATAGTAAGACCATAAGAAGTATTCGGGCGGAACGGCCTTCTTGTTAATGGCAGTAAAATACTTAACGTTTAACGCAATCATCCACATCATCAACACGAGGGTCAATAACAAGGCCCAGGGCAAACGCTGGAGCGAGTTCCAGTCATCGGACCCCTTTTTGATGTTGACAAAAATAATACCCAAGAGAGAGAAGACGGCGATACCGTATCCCCAGATGAGCGCATTCGCTTCTCCCGTGGATCCATCTTCCGAGGTCAATCCATAGGCCAAAGTCATTTTGACAAAGACACCTATCACCAAGAGAGAGACAAAAATAGGGGTTGATTTCTGTGCGTCTTTCTCTCGCAATACATCTTTGATTGCATCGAGTAATCCATCTTTGGGTTCCTTTTCCATATATTATATCGTCTTATATTTTTTTCGAATGTAAGCTTCTATTTCTTCGGCAGTAGAGTCGGTATATTCTGCCGGCAACGCATAAAACTTGGGCTTCTTCATGGTCTTTGCTTTGAAAAATAAATAACGACCGTGTGGCCCTGAACGAACGCTCCAACTATCGGTAATGGTAAGGAGTGTTTTTTCTGTTTTCAAAAAGGTAATCAATCCTTCCATCTCTTCGGGTGGAACCGCTTGCTGGGTAATCCAATCTTCTATCAAGTCCGCTTTCTCATACGACTGAAGGGCACGCTTGACACCTTGGTGTTCCAGATAATATCCGTGGGTTCCATGCTTGATGAGAAGAGGGGTTTTCTCGTGTATACCTACATATAAACTGTCGTATTTTTTCAAAGGCATATCAATGACGATCGAGGAAAGATGGGTCATGCATTCTTGAACCACGGCGGTCCACTCTTTGTTCCCTTGCTCCACTTGGTCGAGGTTCGCTTCTAACATCCGCGTATAGTCATAGTTAAATAGGGTTTCATAATAGGTATAACAAAAGGCTTCCACTTTTAGACCAAGTGGAGTAACCGTCAAACGATTGGTTTCTTCTTCTTCGACTTCCTTCGAACAAGAGGTCACGATTCCCTCTTTGTATTCATAGGTCCAAAGTGTGATGGGAGGGCGTTTGATTTTACCCTTGACAACATACATTCTCTCTTGAACCGTATCCAAGAGATGACTATACGTAGAAGGTCTGCCGATAGACCGCTTTTCTAATTCAGAGATGAGGTGTCCCTCGGTCCAGTGAGACAAAGGATGCGCGGTTTCTTCTATAGATACCTGTTTGCATTGGACCTGTGTTAAAAATCGTAAATAGTTAGACCAATCTTTGCCATCGGTTTCATGTTTCCATCCACAGTAGATGGGCTGGATAGACGTATAATAAAAATAATCTTCCTTGTAGAAAATTTTAAAGGTCGTATGAAGCATGCGCGCGGGTTTCATACAACTCTGTAAGGTCCGTTGATAGATGTAACGGTAGAGTTTGTCGGTCGAGACATCTAATTTTGTCTCGGTTACCGACAATTGAGTGATGCGGATACCTTCATGGGCCCCGGTCCCTTTTGTGGCTTGTTTCGGTCTTTCATAATCTTCTTTCAGAAACGAGGCAAGTTGTAGTAAAAAGTCTTCACTATATTCTGCATGGTCGGTGCGAAGATAGGTAATGTAGCCTTCTTCGTAAAGGGTTTGAGCACATTTCATGATTTGCTGCGGGGACATGCCGAGGTTGGCTTGCTGCAAGGTGCTGGTGACCAGGATTTTGGGCGGAGGCACGGAGACCTCTTTGGCCTCGGGTGGAGACAAGGTAAATGGATACCCATCCAAGGCTTCAAGAAAAGGAATCGATTCTTCTTGAGACAAACTACGGGAGAAATGAAAGGGTATACGTTCATTGGTAAACACCCCTTTCACCACAAAGGTATTGGAGTGAATCGTTGACTCGATGGCTCGTTCTCTCTCGGCCACAAGTCGCAACGTTGGAGTCTGACATCTACCCGCACTGAGCGTATGTCCCACATATTTCCATAACATGGGTGACACGGTAAACCCGATATACACGTCCAATACTTGGCGGGCGATTTGACTGTAGACTAGGTTCATGCGTAGGACCGTGGGTTCGGACATGGCGCGCGTGATATCCCGTTCCGTCACTTCATGAAAGAGAATCCGTTTCGTGGTCTTGGGTAGTTTACAGGTTTTTAAAACATGCCAAGCAATGGTCTCTCCTTCTCGGTCATCGTCCGTGGCAAGGAACACTTCCTTGGCTGCTTCCACCTCTTTCTTCAATAGAGCAACCACTTTCGGTTTCGTGGTTTCGTATTTTATTTTAAACGTCTCTAGGTTGATATGGGCCAGTGATGGAATGGTTCGAAAGTGTCCAGACGTAGCAATCACTTTATACCCCTTCCCTAAAAAAGATTGTATCTTCTTGCATTTAGACGGAGATTCTACAATGACCAAGTTCATCTAGTAGAAGATAAGATGGTTTGTTTATACTCTTGCCATTGAATGTTCTTGGACACCTTAAACGTAGGTCCTTTCTTTTCCAGTTCGGGGTCTACGTATAACTGTTTCAAGAGGGTCCCGATTTCAAAAGAAGCCTCCTGTTGTGTGCACACACCATCTTCAATCTTGGACAAGACCTGAAGAAAGGTATCTAAGATGGACATGTCCACTCGGTTCTTGTAAAGACGATGATAAAGGGCGGTATATTTTTCATACAAAAAATAACACTCTTCTTGGCACCGATTTTTGAGTTCAGGTTCTTGAACCGTATGCTTGAGGTCCATCATACGTTGAATGTTTTCTCTCAACAAAACACTATGTTTTAGTTCACGAATGAGTTGTGTGTTGTCGATGGTATTGTTTTGTTTCATCAATTCATGTAATTGTAATTTCTGAGAATCGTTCATTTGTGTTTCCCTAGAAATTAAATCACCTTTTTTAACTCATGACTATTTATATGAGCTGCACTTATAAAAAATACACGGATTCGGATGGTCCTGAGCATCTTTATAATCGAATGAACCAGATGGATTGTGCCATGAAAAAGTTTGGCGGGAGTGTGCGACCCTTAGCCAAATCACGCCGAAAGCGTAAGTATTTGAAACGACCGAAGACGAAGTCAAAGACAAGGTCTAAGCGCCGGCCTTAAAGCTTTCGTCGGGTCTTGGCTTTCTTGGCAGACTTGGACTTGGACTTGGACTTGGAATCCTTTTTAAACGCTCCGAATACTCCCTTTCGCGTAAAGTAGCCAGCCTTCTCCAGGCGTTTCTCCTTCTTGGCGAGCAGACTCAGCTTCTTCGAGACAATCTCTCCATGTTTATTCTTAAAGAAATAAGACTTACGACGACGACCGGTCGTCATCTCAGCAACTCCATGCATCACCTCTGCGCGTGTTCCGTATTTCTTGTCGAATGTCATATAGCATAGAAGAAGAAATTAAATTAAATTTATTTGAATTAAGATGTTTGATAGGTCATAAAATACGTATATTTATTGCCTCCTTGTTCAAGGACAATCGAAAAGTCTTGATTCATGCTATCCTTGACATAAAACGCGGTTGACGCACCTGACGCAGGTCGATAGATGGGGAAGGTGGGTATGTTATTGACCATACGGTAGCTTGTAATCCCTAAGGTATAGGTATTTTCGATAACACTTGGGCCATAGAGAGTCACGGTTCCTTGAAAGACAAACAAGTAGTTTTTAGGGGTCAATGCGTAACGCATATCATTCGTAGACGAATTTCCATATTTGGTAGCGCCTATGTAGATATCTCCTAGAAACAAGGTATAGCTCGCCAGAGTAAGGTCGACGACCGAACTGGGTTTAAAGGTTTCGAGAGCAAGGGTGCTTGTTGTTTGATTCGACGATAAGATAGGAGGAATCAATCCTCGACCGGTGTAAGAAGGCACATTGGTAAAGGTCTCGTCATAGACGAATAGTCCATGTCCTCCACTGTAGCCTCCATCGGTTCGACCTTTACGAGGGCTATACAGAGAACAACTTCCAAAATTTCCATAGACACGAAGGATGACGGTGCCATAATAAAAAACGCATTCTTCTCCTTTGGGTCCTATCCCTATCATTGTGCTTGTTATTGCGACACCATTTCGCACCTGATTTGGAAGACTTTCTATCGTAATCCACTCTGTCTTACCTGTATTCAGAAGAGTTATCGGGACGTCACTTGTATTGTAGAGCGTATACATGCCCTTGGCCAAGGCAAAACGGTTTTCCGAAGCATAGGGTATATTTTGAAAGGTGAACGGGGACGTATTTATTCTTGTTTGCGAGTCCAATCCATAACGAGAACCCGTGTTTGTAGAAATAAAGTCATCGGGAGCAGCAGTCACTAAGCTCGTTGGACTATATTGTATCATGAATAACCCTCCCATGTAACCATACTTGTCGTTATATACACTAACCGGGTCAAACGGTCCTAAAATGGTGAGACGTATCATACCGGAATGAAACGTGTAATTTCCATTCAATCCTTCCCCTGCCAAAAACAAACCATCCAACGATTTCACGCCTCGGTTGTATTGAGAAGAAATTCCAAAGGTGGTATTGTTTTTGGTTAAAAACGCAATCGAATAGTAGTTGTGAAGATAAATGTAATGCACTCCGATGCCGAGCTTATACATATAATTGTTTTTATAGAGATACACTGGATTCGAGGATTGAGTCGGGTCAGAAGAAACATAGGGGTCTAACATTATTTTTGGACCATACCATTCAAACACGTTAAATTTAAGATAAGAGGTATCGAAGGTTCGGAACGAAGACACCGTCATCGTATCATACACCAGTTTGTCTCGGTTTACAAAGATGGACTCATAGGAATATCCCCACTGTTCATAACGAATCGAGTCAGTGGGTTCATCTCGATTAAAGACGTATAGACGAGTCTCCGGAATGTTTATAGAGAGATAGACTTTCATGTTTGCTCCCGGCTGACCTGGCGTCAAGTGATAGCGACAGTCATACGCAACGCCATCCTGTTGGAGGGAGAGACAAAAGGCCGTGTTTAGATTGGTGGGGTCAGACAGGTCAAAGGTATACACCAGTCCCGTTTCAAAAATGTAATTGTTCTTTATGTTGGTGATGATAAAATGAGAAAATCCAACAATTCTTTTTACGACAACCTTGAAGACGATACCCGAGTCTTCAAACATTTCAGGCACAGGTTCTTCCGGAGGAGGTATGGCAAAGACAAAGTTACGTTCCTCTGTAGTCAATTGAGCCACCAGTGTATCTAACATTTGTAAAATCTTGGCATAGAGGTCGCGGTTAATGTTAGAGAGGGAGCTCACGTAATAGTAATAAATTTTGTATCTGAAACGCAACAACAACAAACGATTCTCGACATAATCGAGACTTAGAATGGTTCTATGCGTGCTCTTGGTTCGACTGTTATGGTAACTGATTTTTCCCGCCCCCATTTTTAACATCATGGCTTGCAACATTTTGGTGGACATTTTATTCTCTGAAAAGGTAATTACGTCGCATTTGTTTTTACATTTATCCTTACTATTTGAATTGCTCATCTAGTAATAGTATAAAATTGAAGGATAATTTAAATTGTAGTTACACACATATAAAATGTCTCTCGCACAAAACTACCAGAAGAAAACCGACAAGGAGCACATCCTGGACAATCCGGACACCTACATTGGGTCTGTGGATATGCAGCGTGCCGAGTTGTATGTGTTTCAGGATGGAAAGATTGTGTCCAAGGAAGTGGACTACAATCCGGCACTCTTCAAATTGTTTGATGAAGGCATGGTCAATTGCCGCGACCATGTGGTGAGGACCCAACAGAAGAAAAAGACGAATCCTGCTGTAGAAGTGGTCACGAGCATTCAAGTGACGATTGAGAACAACCGTATTACCTTGTTGAACAATGGCGAAGGGATTGACGTGGAAAAACACCCGACGTATGATACGTGGATTCCTGAGCTCATCTTTGCTCACTTGCGAACCTCTACGAATTACAACAAGGAAGAACAGAAAACGACCGGCGGAAAGAATGGGTTTGGCTTCAAATTGGTGTTGATTTGGTCGACGTGGGGTATGATTGAAACCGTAGACTCGGGTCGGAAACTAAAGTATACTCAGGTGTTTGAGAAGAACTTAGATGTCATTCATCCACCCAAGGTGGTTGCCTGCTCCAAGAAACCCTATACCCAAGTGAGCTTCGAGCCTGACTACAAACGTCTGGGGATGGAAGGACTGACGGCTACCATGGTCTCGCTCTTTCAGCGGCGCGTCTATGATATTGCCGGTATCACGAGCAAGGAGGTCAAGGTGAAATACAACGACGTGCCGGTCGAGGTGAAGGACTTTCAACAATATGTCTCTTTGTATAGCGAGGCAGACAAGGTCGCCGAGACACAGGAAGGATGGAGTTATGTGGCTTGTCTCAGCGACGAGTTTCGACAGGTTTCCTTCGTGAACGGTATCTTTACCTACAAGGGAGGTAAACACGTGGATTATCTCCTTCAACAAATCTTGAAGAAACTGACAGCGTATATCTTGAAAAAGAAAAAGATGGAGATTAAACCCTCTATCCTACGTGAACACATGACCCTCTTTATCCATTGCACCATTGAAAACCCCTCCTTTGACAGTCAGTCCAAAGAGTGTCTCACCACGCCCTCGACCAAGTTCGGAACCAGTTGCGTCGTGAGCGACAAGTTCATTGAAAAGTTGGCGGGACTGGGTATCATGGAAAATGCGTGCGAGATGGCGGAGCAAAAGGAACTCAAGCAGCTGAAGAAGAGTGACGGAAACAAGTCCAAGACCATTCGGGGTATTCCAAAGCTGGTGGACGCCAATTTTGCGGGAACGAAACAGTCGAAACAATGCACCCTCATCTTGTGTGAAGGAGACTCGGCCAAAGCAGGTATCCTTTCAGGTCTTTCCCCTTCGGACCGTAATATTCTAGGGGTCTATCCGATGAAAGGTAAACTCTTGAACGTGCGCGGGGAGACGTTGCGAAAGATTAACGAGAACAAGGAAATCATTGAAATCAAGAAAATCCTTGGACTAGAAATCGGCAAGACCTACGAGACGATTGACGAGCTGCGTTATGGAAAAATCCTCTTCATGACTGACCAGGACCTCGACGGTAGTCACATCAAAGGTCTGGGCATGAATGTCTTTGAATGCTTGTGGCCGTCGCTTTTGCGAATCGAAGGATTCATGGGATTTATGAATACACCCATCCTGAAGGCGTCCAAGGGCCCCAAGACCTTGTGCTTTTACAACGAGCAAGACTACGACCAATGGAAGGAGGCCAACACGGGATGGAAGATTAAGTATTACAAGGGTTTGGGAACAAGCACGGGCGCCGAATTCAAAGAGTATTTTAAAGAAAAGCGGATTGTCGAATTCTGCACACACGAAGACGACACGTCCACCATGGATATGCTCTTTAACAAGAAAAAGGCGGACGAGCGAAAGACATGGCTCTCGAGTTATCAGCGAGACCTGAAGGTGGATACCCGAGACAAGAAGATTTCGGTGAGTGAGTTTATCAACAAAGAAATGATTCACTTCTCGAAATACGATTGCGACCGGTCTATCTGCAACTTGATGGATGGTCTAAAAGTGTCTCAGCGGAAAATCTTGTATAGTGCTTTCAAAAAGAACTTGACGCAGGAAATCAAGGTGGCTCAGTTCAGTGGCTATGTTTCGGAACACAGCGGATACCATCACGGGGAAGCCAGCTTGAATGGCGCCATCGTGAACATGGCGCAGGATTTCGTAGGGTCGAACAACATTCATCTGTTTAGTCCAAACGGTCAGTTCGGGACACGTCTCCAAGGTGGCAAGGACAGTGCGTCCGAGAGGTATATCTTTACCAAGTTGGAAAAGATTACGAGGACCATCTTCTCGGTTCAGGACGACCCCATCTTGAACTATTTGGACGACGATGGTTCCAAGGTAGAACCGGTCTTCTATCTTCCGATTCTACCCATGGTCTTGGTCAACGGTTCGCGGGGTATTGGCACAGGGTTCAGTTCGGAAATCCTTTGTTATCATCCAGTTCAACTGATTGACTATATTCTTGCCAAGCTTGATGAAAAGCCCGTCCAGATAGATTTCGTGCCTTACTATCGAGGATTCAAAGGATCCATCGTGCGGGAAAACGACAAGAGGTTTATCAGCAAGGGAGTCTTTGTCCAGAAACAGAACAAGGTAGAGATTACCGAACTTCCGATTGGGACCTGGAACGAGGATTACATTCTTCATCTGGAGAAATTGGTGGACGAAGGCGTCCTCAAAGAATACAAGGACTTGTCTACGGACAAAGAAGTCCTGATTAAGCTCACGACGCAGGCTGAGCAAGAGCCAGAAGAACTCTGTAAAACACTGAAGCTTTACACTTACTTGTCGACCAACAACATGAATTTGTTTAATCAACACGAGAAATTGGTCCATTACCATCAGGTCCATGAAATCTGTGACGAGTTTATCGAGGTTCGATTGCCCTATTATCAGACACGAAAGGATTACCTTTTGGCAGCTCTTGAAGAAGAGATTGTCTTGTTGAGCAATAAGTTTAAATACATTACGGAATTACTGGAGGAAACGATTGACCTGCGACGCAAGACCACGGACGAAATTCGTGGATTGCTTCGCACCAAAGGATATACTCCCATGGACGACTTCCGTTATCTCATCAAGATGACCATGGATAGCGTCTGTAAAGAAAATGTCGAGACATTGAAACGACAATTTCAGGAGAAGGAGCTAGAACACAAGAAGATTATGGAGACGACCATTGAGGAGATGTGGAAGAAGGAACTTGTCTCCCTGAAAGGGTTGCTTTAAAAGAATCGCTTGAATTCAATCGATTTGTCTTTCGATACAGATTTAGGTTTGTCTAGCGGGACAACCAGCGTAGATATATCTTTTTTATAGTGAATGTAACTGACAATCTCGGTCAAGATGCGAGGGGCACAATAGGCAATGACTCGTCGGTTTAGCTCTTCAATTTGTTTAGGAATATTCCCCTCTTGATGTCTCGCATGTTCCAAAAAGAGGCTGCGCATAATCATGTATAACTGGTCATAGTCTTGTTTATCAATCAAGTGGGTTTCATTGGATAGACGATAGACCTCCTTTTTGATGCCACTTTCCACCAGAGTGACGTTCTCTGGCGAAAAAAACGTGACCGAGAGATGCGTATTTTCAAGACTGTATTTCATGGCGTTGGAGAAATTGGTTTTCTGAACCGTGCACACCTTCTCCTGTAAAAAGAGGGGTGTTCCACTGGGTAATTGAAAGAGGTCAACTCTTCCGTTGGATGTCATGGCTTTATATATATTATATTTTATTTTTCTATTCTAATGGACTTTTACTCGACCGTATTGATTGCATTTATCATCGTGTTGGTGATTACGTTGGCGATTGTAGGCACCATCTTGTCCAACATGAATAAAAAACAAAAATTTCCAGGCAACATATCCACGTGTCCAGATTACTATAGTTTAAATGCGAATGGGTTCTGTATACAGAACGATGCCATCTTTAACAATTCAAGCTCGGTGTGTAAGATGATTAATCCCCAAGGTGCTGCTTACAACGTGAAAGGCACTGGACCTTTCAGTGGGATGTGCAAAAAGAAGGAATGGGGCAATCAATGTGGTGTATCCTGGGATGGAATTACCAATGACCCGAATATATGTTTTTAAGCGGAATCCTTAACGGTTTTTAGTTAAAGCAAACTTGAATAATTGCCTAGATGGAACAACTTCAGTTGTATTTAAAATCGTCGAAACCTATTTATCTAACAGGCGTTTCGGGTTCCGGAAAGACGACCCTATTAAAAAACTTACCGAATACCCTCTTTGTCTCGATGCAAGATATCGAAGACTATGACGATATCTTGAAGCGAATGAAGCCCTCTATCCTGGACATGTTGCATACGATTGACCACAAATGTATTTGCGTGATTGACAACATTGATATTATCCACACACACGAGAAGAAATTTTTAACCTTATTGCTCAAGGAATTTAAACAAGAGGATAAGAAGAAAAAGACGAGACATTTCTCCATCATCTTATGCGGGTCCAATGTTCACGAGAAGAAAATCAAGGAAATCATGAAACTATCCAATGTGATAACCTTGAAACCACCCTTGGAGAGTCAGTTGAACCGTCATGAGATGAATGTTCAAGGTTGTATTCAAAAAATAATGAAAAAGGAAATGGTAGAGGATACGGTGATGGAAACAGAAAAGGCAACCCAATCTCTTTTGTTTCATGAGAACATTATTGATGTGCTCAAGACGGATAAAGATTTTGCCTTTTATGAGAGCTTTCTAAAGAACATTTGTATGGGAGATTATTACGACCGTATTAGTTTTCAAAAACAGTTGTGGATTTACAACGAAATGACCTATTACATGAAAATCTTACATAATTACCATCTATACGTGAATCTATCCACGTCTCCAAAGCGAATACAAGAATATAGGTTCACGAAGATTTTAACCAAATACAGCAATGAATACAACAATCAGACATTCATCCGCATGCTGTGTGCTCGTCTAAACCTGAGCAAGCGTGAACTCTACCAACGACGTTTCGAGAAAGACCTTTTGAGTGATACCGAGTTGGCTAGGCTGGGCGCTTACTTTCAATGAGGATACGATTGAGTTCTTTCAAACGGTGATTTTCTTTTTGAAGCTCGTTACATTCTTCGCTCTTTTGCTGTAACATTCGCATCAGTTGTTCCGCGTGAACTTTTACAGTGCGTCCGTCCTTGGTCGTAAACTGCAAGAGGGGTCCAGATTGTTTGGATTCTTCGTCTCGACGTTTCAATTCTTCCACGACTTCGGGCTTGTAGGCAATCGTTCCGGGATTATACTTGGCCAACTCGATTTCCATCCCTTGGGTATAAAACATATAGAGGCTTGGTGTCTTGATAAAATGCTTAATGGTGAGGGAGCTTTCGACACAATACTTGCTCTCATTTTGAATCACCCGATGTTTGTCAAACGTATTCTGACTGTGACAAACCACAAGAATCGTTTTCTTGGAGTCCAACTGGACCATAGGAATGGTGTAATCTTTCAGGAAATGTTTCTCTTCCGAAAGAATGGCATCTTCTTCATAGGAGCAGGTCTTCAACAAGGACCGCTTAAAGGCAAAGGTCCCCGCAGTGGCATGGTTTTGAGCATACGGTCCGACCTTGTACATTTTCTCCAAGTCGTTAAACCATAAATACAACTCACTCGAACCGGCACATTCCACCTTGGAATGGACCAGTTTATCTACTGCGTGAGACACTCGCTCTGGTGGGTAATAATCGTCGTCATCAATATAGACCACAATCGCGCTGTCCTCGGTAAAGGTGCACTGTTGATGCATGAAGTTTCTTTTTTTCCCCAGTAACATTCGTTCTTCCAGTGCGATATACTTGACAAAAGGAATATCCTTCACCAAATCTCCAATCTTGTCGGTCCCGTCGTCTACGATAATCCATTCCATGAGATGTCTCGGATATTTCTGCTGTAATATGCATTGAACCATGGCCTGGATAAAGGGGCGACGGTTGAACGTGGGCGTGCACAGACTTACTCTTGGTCGAGTCATTGGATACCTATACGGTAAAATACTTATACTGTTTTAGGAGATGTTCTTCGACAATTCTTTTCACAGAACTCCGTGTGTAGTCCACTGAATTCTGCCAGTAGATGTAAAAAGAAACCGATCAGGAATACGATGTATACTTTAGAGGTATCATAAAACAAAAGTCCAACCGAGACAAAGGCAATGCCTTCCATAAGGCTCTCAAGGATGAGCCTATCTGTATAGGCTTCTTTTCTAAATCGTGGACTGATTGCTTTACATGCTTGTCCATAGTTACAATATAGACTTTCTAATCCAGAAGCATAAGCAAGACTATGTTTCAAGACACCTAATACAAAGAGTAAGAGAAGAAAGGGTTTAATCCACTGTAACCCCCAGTAAAGAAAGAGACAAAAGACCCCCACCAGAATAGATTCTATCAGAATATAGACAAAATAGAGAATATTGCTCATAGGATAAGATGATATTTTATCACATTAGGACATATAGGATAATCCAAAATACAAGAAAATGATGATTACGGTCATGAAGGAGAAGTAAGGACCCAATATTTTTTCGGTATCATAGACGAGCATATACAAGAGAGCAAGGACAAGACTGAGTGAAAAGGTAGACAATGTCTTACCCATAAGAGGCAAGAAAGACGCAGCCGAGACAAACCATGAACCTATAAACGAGAGACTGAATTGTAGAGCGGTGCTAAAAGGTATCAATATACCAAAAAAGGAACCCAGAAATACGAGAATCTCTTTGAATCCTACCGTCGTGGTATTGAACATACCCTTGATCATATGGAACACCTTATTGAATTTGAAATTCCCCTCCAAGGCTAGGGCAATGATATCAAACATGAACTGAAGGCTTGTCATGATGGTGATAAAGGATAAAAACATACATTCGACTGAATTTGAATTAAACATGATAGAGACCAGTGCATAGGCATTCCCGATAAAGGCGGTGAGGAAGAGGAGTATAAACAAGGGAGTCACTAAAAACAATCCCAATGAAATGATGTGGGTCAAAACCGAAACAAGACTTTCACGGATAGACGTTGGAAAATCGGTAAAATATTCTTTGGTTTGTTTCTGAACTTCGAGATTCAACGGATAGGTGGCATAGACAGCACCCATCAGGAAGGCCGCAAATAAGACCACGAAAATGGTTACGGCAAACCCTTTCTCCGGCACAATATCCGCCGCTTGATGGAACAATTGATGAATTTGAAACAACGAGAAGTTAATATACACATATTGATGTAGAATGAGATAAGAGAGCCAATATAAAAAAACGGATGCGGCATTGTCTGTGCTGGAGGTGGTGCTGCAATACTGATGGAAGGTTAAAATATAGCGAGGAATAGAGGAAGCAGATAGACTCGCCATGACAGGGTTCAACAAGGCCACCTTTTGTTTCAGGGTAGGGTCCTTTTGATATTCGTTGTCGATACCTTTCATCGTAATCTCGATTTGCTTTTTTTGTTCCTCGCTCATGCTACTGCAATAAGAACCACTCGTTTCATCGGTCACGGACAGATTATGGTCGGTCCCCGTTGAAATGGAGACAAATGGAAATCCATTCAAATCATATGGATAGAGTAGTTTCGCATCCACGGAAAACCATGCGCCCAAGGTAAGCAAGAGAACCCAGAAAATAAGAAGAATGAGGGCATCTTTAAGAAAGACTATCACCAAGGATTGTAAGGATTGTAACGTGGACATTTTAAACTGCTCGTTGAGTTGCCCCATGATAGCTTCTTTGGTCACGTCAATGGTTTGATTCCAACGCGCCTTGTCCTCCTTGTCTGGATATTGAATGGTGATGTTTCCACTTGCGACGGTAAGGGTAAGCGTCGGCGTTAGGACCTCTGTAAATACTCCACTAAAGGTGTAATCCACCATCTCAATGGTTCGGTATTTTGTCTCGTTTTGTTTAGACGACCCCTGTGGAAAAGACAACACTATCTTTGAGGTTCCATCTATCGAGACCGGACCACTTGTCACGATAAACTCATTCTCCGTCTTTTTCACGTCACAATATTCCACTGAAATGTTTACGTCACCCGGACCTTTGCAGGTGCCTTTGTAATTGTCTTCATTTTTTGAGATAGCAGGTGTCCAAGAGGTATTCAAGGGCAACCTAAGATTTATTTCGGCCATTAATAAGTATAGTTATTTTTTTATTGTGCATACAACAACGCCGCATATCCACTTTTGACACGCAAGACATTGTATCGTTCCTCTGTGAAAAAAAGGCTATAGTCATAATGGTATAAACTACCGGTTTGTTCTACGCCAAGAATGGTTCCTTCTTCGTCACATATGGTATTGAAAGCAGACCCCGGGTTAATCTCCGGCAAGATGGTCGTAAACTCGAGTTCAATGGTCTTAAAACGGCTCAGATTAATCGCACCAGAAGGCTGTAATTCTTGTGGAGATGTATTGAGACTAAAACTATAACCGTATAATCCGGGATTGGAATGTCCTCGACTGTAGTTGTATTTATCAATAAAACTATACACACCTGTCTCAAAGTCAACCTCTCTATATTTTCCATCCAGTATAATAGAGAACTTGGTCATAATATCCTTTCGGTTCTCGTTGGTAAAATAGTCACATACAAAGTTTTTATTGGCAACGACAACCGTCTGGTTTTCGAGGTCGCTCGCATAAAAGTCCAAGCCGGGACCAAAGGATACTTCATTGACAATATACGAGTCCACGGGTGCTTCCACTAGGTTGTAGGGCAATTTGTCATATTTCCAGTTGCTATAATTGGACCACTGATTCCGTTCGTATACATCGTTCCTTCTAAAAAACCACATCCAATTCGAAGATAAGCCATTCGAGTCGAGACGATAACGATTGGTTCCTGTAATCTGTTGCACAACGTCTTCCTTGACGGTTTTGATTAAATAACTTTGGTCTTCTTTCGCAAAAACCTTGGACTCTTCTTCCGTGACAAATCCAAAGGTAGAGATGAGATGGATGTCTGCGTTCCATGTAGTGGCTTTGTTGGTGTAGTCTGCCTCTCTTAAAAGCATCGAGGGGGGCGGTTGTAAAAAACGATAGAGCGCGTGAGCTTCCTTGATAAAGTTCGGTCTCACAGGGGTTTCTTGAAAAGGAGTCGAGGTCACGTCGTTGATGGTGAACAATTCGCGAATGGGGCGCATGACCACTTCAATCGTGACCTCGTTGTATTGGAGAGACACCATGGGTAATGCCATTTTAGAAGAGTTCATAAACCAGAAATGAAGCGGGACATAGATGGTTCGACCCGGAATAGAGGGATTCGACATACCGAGAGGTTGCGTGGGAACCGATTTGATGTAATAACTATTGGGGTAACGGTTGGGTCGACCATACGCTATTTCTGGCTTGTATAATTCAGGTTCATGTCCAATCATTTGAAGAAATAAATCTTTTTTGCTCTTGTCAAAATCTCTTTCTACCATATTTTTGATGTATTCTCCAGAAAATTCCTGAATGACCTGGCCACCGATGAGACAACGAACCCGTCGAATGGCGTTTGTGCCGATATGTTCTATCCATCGAAATTCGTAATTTTTCCATTTGTCCAACGTCGTCGCAGGCTGTATCATGGTGCTCCAAATGTCGGGCAAATTAAATGCCAGAAACGCGTCCATCAAGAGGTCGCCATTTCGAGGCACTTTGAATGTGAGATGGGTATCCTCATTTAATTTTAAGGAACGTAATCCTTCGTAATCGATTCTAAATTTTTGCATACCAAAATTTGTATATTTAGAATAGACCGTTTTGAAAAAGGTTTTACTTGGGTTTCCATTCAAGATGACATTTTGGTTTCCATACGAGATGATATTCAATAAACCGCCACCCATGCTCTTCTATATAGTTTTGTTTATTTAAATCTTAGTTAAAACCTTTTTTTATCCCGGAAACATATGGACCAAGTCAATGGAGTCTTACAAAAGGTTTCCGCGAGCCCAGGAGTGCCTATCGCGATATTTCTATTCCTTTTATTTTTTTTCCTGTATGTTTTTGTAAGCTTGAAAAAAAGAAGTTATCGGTGTAATGTGTTGAGTAAAACCGAGAAACAAACCTCTATCAAACCCTTGTCTAAGTTCAAAGCAGATGTCTCGTTGAACAAGGTCTATGTGAAGACGGCCTATAACTGTTGTTGTGCCGGTGAATTCAAAAACGATTATGTGGATTTGTGTGCCCTCATCAATTGTGCCAAGCAAGGGGTTCGAGCACTCGATTTTACCATCTTTTCGCTCAATGAAGAACCTGTCGTTTCTGCGTCCTCGTTTGTGAGTCCACTCTATAAGGAGGAATACAACAGCCTGCCCTTTTCAGAAGTGATGCAGCAAGTCAAACGGTCCTTTATGCATGATAGCATCAATTGTCCAAATACAACAGACCCCCTGTTCCTCATTTTTCGGATTCAAAGTAGACATAAAAAAACATACGATAAGATGTATGATGTATTACAATCCTCCTTTGGAACCGGGAATATAGCAGGTAATCTATTGTTTACAGACGTTCGGTCCATAAATCAGACCACCCTAAAACAATTTATTGGAAAGGTTGTTATCATGGTGGACACCACTGGATTGTTGGGTTACGAATCCAGTAATCTAAGCAAACTATCCATGGTGAATTTTGGCACCATGGAAAATCGTATCATACGCGCCAAGGACGTTTACGACGAGAACAAACGCAAACGTAACCCGTTGACCATACTCTATCCCGATTTGAAAACTTCCAGCGACAACTATGACTTTAGCCTTGGATTCCCACTAGGCATCCAATTCATTGGAATGAACTTTCAGACCAAGGACAAATACTTGGATGCATACAATGCGTATTTTGCTGAGTCCGCCTTTAAACCCTTTCCAGAGAGTGTCATCACCTAATGGGACATAACTTTTTTAGACAGGATATACAATGAGTGACTTGGATAAAGCCGTGGAGGAAAACCTCAAGATACAGCATGGGATTACTCGACTAAAATACATGAAACCGGAACTCTTTGACATTGTGGAGAAATACATGAAACGAAACAAGCTGATTGGATACGGAGGACATGCTCTAAACCTTTATTTACCCAAGCAGAAACAATTTTATAGCTTATGGGATATTCCAGATTACGACTTCTTTTCTTCCAACGCCATTCGGGATTGTAAACAATTGGCCAAAGAATTGTCTCAACACACAGACGAGGTAGACGTCAAGTCGGCCATGTTTGACGGCACGTATAAAATCTTTGTCAACTTTGTTCCGTTGGTGGACATTACTCATCTAGAAGAACCCTTGTACAAGGTATTGTTGAAATCCTCGCACAAGATAGAAGGGATTCACTATGTTCCTTATAGTTACTTGAAAATGAGCTTGTATCTGGAATTGTCTCGTCCACTGGGGGATGTGGGCAGATGGAGCAAAATCTACAAACGACTACAATTGTTGGAAGAGGAACATCCGACTCTCCGAGACAAAGCCTTGACGCAGAATGAACCTCCTCCACCCTTTTTCAAGACATTGATACAGCGTCTACAACCGTTTGTCTTGGCAGGCGAGTTTGGTTTAACTTACTACCATACGATGTTTCCAGTCGAATATCGCCAAAAACATCCACGAAATGTCATGGTCTTTACAGAAGACCCCGACGAGGTCTTGGCTCTCTTCCGGGATACAACATATACGACCCATTTGTATCAGAACAAGTTCAGTCGTGTATGTGAGGTATCTTTTGATCAGGTCCCCATGCTGTATATTGTTTCTCTCGACTCTTGTCAATCGTATAATCTCCTAGAGAGATACGGGAAACGGTTTAAAATAGCAAGTTATGACACGATACTTTCCACGTATTATGGAATGACGTTTTTGAATATTCCATCCCTTCCTTCAGAATACCTCTTGTTATCTTGTGCCTTGCTCACGGCGTGCAAGGATAAGAAAACAAAACAGATGAGACGGTTCCGTATGCCTTGTATTGGTTATCAACCTTCGCTGGAGGACATACGTAAACGTCGAGGTGCCAAATTTACCCTCTACAAGAAGACGGGCAAATACAAAGAGTTATTCTTTCGTTATCGACCCACCAAAAAGAGCAAGCCAAAGACGAAATTGTAAACATTATAAAAAAATTGATTTGACCTTTTTGACCAAGGAGACCTTAACAAACGATGAAAGTCATGAACCAAAACGGAAAACACCAACTTCGCCGGTCCGACCGCATTCGCAAGAAAACCCAGACGAAGTTACTGGAGGATGACCCTTATCATTTCCACAAGAAACAATGCAGGTTGTTGGATGTTCTTGAACGAAAGATTGAGGTCCTTGAAAAGCGCGTGGATTCCTTAGAGAAGGAACGGGAACTCGCGGAGCCCGTCTCCGAGGATGAGGAAGACGAGGATGAGGAAGATGAAGATTATGACCCAGCGGATGACGCATCGCAAGAGTCATCTTCTGAAGCGGTCGAAGCGGTCGAAGCCGTCGAAGCTGTCGCACCTGTTGTGGTTCCTGTGAAACCCATTGTCCCTCAGAGTGAAATTCCATGGGACATTGTGCTCTTTCTTGTAGGATGTGTCTGGTTGGTCTATTACTATGAGCCTCCTCATGTATCCGCCGCCTATGCGTTCCGTCATGCCATCGAAAACAGCTCGGAGAGCTTATAAACGTGAACCTTTACCTTTTGAATTACGTGTGCGGTTAGCCGTGCCTTTTTTCTTTCTGGTTTGAAAGTTTTCGCGCGGTTTAGATGGCAAAGGCGACTCTTTTGCCAAGATGGACAATGTCCCCGCCGTCCATGGCAAGGGGTCTGCCGTGAACTTACGCCAAAAGAAAGACTCCATGTGTAGAGCCGTTTCTATTTCTTCCGTCGTAATGGTAGTATAGGTTTTAGGGTTCTTACCAATCTCTTCTTGTAATGCCTTGTTTCGTCGATACAAATCCTTCTCAAGCAGACTCTGTCCCAAGGTCTGGTTCTCTTCTTTGAGTTTCAACAATTTGGATTTGGTATCTTCCCAGTTGTCAAATGTGATTTCCATGGGCTTGACAAAGTCCTCGTTCGGGACAATTCCGATGGACGAGAGAAAAAACTCATCGCCTACATGCATGCGATGAAAAAAATCCAGATGTGGACTTTTGAGGAGCTTGTTCACGTGATACCGAGACAAACACATACGCGCATAATGTTTTTGAAAAGACGGGATGGATTGAAAACGAGGCTGAGACTCGATGCGAGCTTCACGGTCGTATTGACTGAGTCGCATGAATTTGACATAGGATGTCCGCTCGTCATCCTTTTTCAAATAATGGTAAAAGGGTTCAAAGGGCTTCAGTGGGATACACGACTCACTAATGGTGACAAACTTGATATTGGTTGGGTCTTTCATGGCTTCTCGAAGTAAACATTCATACGCTTGAGTAATAAATCCCCATCCAGTCTCGGCTCGTTTCGGAATAAGAGCTTCTCTCAACCATTTTGTCTGGACCTTTTCGGGAAACTTGGGATGACTATAGACACTGTATTTTCCCTTGAACCCTTCGAAATAACGAGTCCACACTTCAGGTTGATGCACATCTCCAATCGTCAAGAATAAAAAAGCAATTTTGGGTTGTCTGAACCGATACAGTGTGTCCATTCGCAAGGGGGAAGAATAGGGAAAAGGCTGTATGGAACGCGCCAATGGTTTCTCCGGCATCACAAAGATGCTGTTCCATAAAGGAGGGAGTCGGTCCAATACTTCCCGGATAGCCATCTCAGCATTTGAATAAAAAGTAAAATACACCCGTAAGCAACGTTTTAAGGTTGCGTCCGGTATCTCTTTGACCATGGAGACCAGAATGAGGTCCGTGTCATCCGGGACTTCTTTGACCAAGGGGTCACTTTTGTCTCCAAATAGTTTCAAGACCAAACGATTCTTCGGGACATGTAGGGTCGGGGTAAAGTAGGGGGTTGTCTTTCTCAAGAAAAAAGACCCCTCCATGCGTTCCAAGTCTCCTTCCAAGAGTTTCCCAAACGTGGTGGGATGCTTTTGAACGCCGCGCGTGAGCCAGTCTACATACACAGTCTTTTTCTCTGTATACGTATACGCGGGCTGTATAAACTTGAGACAACTTAAAAAATACAACTCATCTGAAGCCGCCGTGGTTTTGTAGGGACAGGCTTCTAGATAGGCATCGTATTCTCTATGATGTTGTAAGAGAAGTCCCGCATCTTGTCTCGAGAGACACCACCACTGACTGGTCTTCCATTCCGTGCCAATGGCGTTTTGACCCATCCCGTGAAACATGGATTTATTGGACGTGTCCAATCCCTTTTGTAACGCCTCGTAAGAGACGAGAGGATAAGCATCGTGAGCCAACAACATGAACCATTCATGTTCGTGTTCATACGCGACCCTTAGTAGCTCGAGGGTGGCATCCACCATACTCCGTTTGCCCCATTCGGTCGGAACCGACATGACCGTATAGGATGATTTCGAAAGAGGCTCTTTGGTGTTCAGATAGACCGGTTTTCCTTTTAACCATTCCTTTGTTTTTTCATGGATGAGTCCCTTGTAAGTGAGACAAAGGAATGCGACCTTGTCCATTATATCTAGCAGACATAAAATCTAGATAGAATGAGAATTGGATGTATCTAAAATGGAAGCTTCACTGCAGATAGGTCAATCACACTAATACTCAGAAATAGAGCTGAACCAAAGACGATGGAATAGACCAGTATACCTACCTTGGAAATGCCGCCAACGGGGTCGCGGAAATGGTCTCCAAAGACCACCGCCAAAATATTGAGGATATAGGCTTTGACTTTTAAGTCGCTAAACAAGAGGAAGAACAACATGGCCAACAGAATCACCTTGTGTGTATCCTTGACCGGCGAACTTTCCTCTCCGAACCTCACATGCTTTTGTTGCGGTCTCTCTGGATAGATGGAGACATCGTCCATCCGATGCGCCTGCATTTGCATATGTTCCTCGGGTAACTGAGTATGGCTTGGTGGGTTGCTATCGATGGGTAGGTCATTGATGTTGGTTGTGTTCTCCATAATAGATAAACAAGTATTCTAAAACGCGAATTCTTACACATTATCAAACATCGACCGTTTTCTTGTTCGGGTCGCAGGTCACCATCTTCTCGGTCGGCTCGTAACACTTCTTGTTGTATTGGATGAGCTTCTTTTTGTCAAAATCCGGGGACGTATAGACAATACAACTGCGCGAGTTGCAACTCATGCGAAACAAGGTAGATAGACCAAGACCTAAGATAATCGACATTAAAATCACGCCGGTTCGGCTACTGAGGAAACGTTTGAGGTCTATCATTAGAATAGGCCTTTATTTTTGTAAAAGGATGCTGTGATATTGCGAAGCGTCAGACGGACAGGCCTTTTCTTTGAACTCGTAAGAGAAACAGGTATCCGTCTTGTCCTTGTATTGGTATTCTTTAATGTTGTCAGGCGTAGGATAAAGGACCATGACTTTTCGATGGTCATCGGAGATGTAAATGTAGAGCAACCCAATCGCTAAACTCACCAGAAAGTATCTGAAATCGATATACTTTCCCATTAGTGTAGTTGTATATTTTAATCCTCTTATAGCTTGATTTCTTGAACGGGACGATACAAGGTAAACATTCGAAACTCGTTTCCATCTTCTTTCATCTCTCGCATAAACCGAGACAACACCTTTTGCTGGAACGGACGTTGTTGCTTGTAAATGTCCTTTTTCTCTTGAACGTCGTCTGTCTTTCGATAGGTATCCACGAGCCGAGACAAGGCGTCCTCTGCTTTGATATATTCATCGCGTAAGAGAGCCTCTCGCTTGTCTCGGGCGCCCAACAATTCATTGTATTGAGCCTTTGCTTGGTCTAGTTGTAGTTTTACGTTATCAAATTCTTGTATCGTATCATGTAAATCATAGGAAATATCCATTTCGTATCGTTTCAAAACTTCTGCCAAGCCTTGGATAATCGTCTTGAGCTCTTGCATGCGACTACGTAGGTCTTGATGAGGGATGCGGTCAAACGGGACCATCTTGATAGAGACACCCTTTCGTTTGGCTGTGGCCTCTTGTTTTGATTTATCCCTGTAATAGGAATTGACCCTTTCTTTATACTCCATTATAAAGACGGAGGATAATCTTAAAAAGGAATGTTCGTAAAAACTTCCTGTTTCATTTTTTGATAATGCTGTAATTTGGACAGGATATATTCTCTCTTTTTCTTGTCTTTCTCTCGTTTTAGAAAAGGGTCTTGTTTCCCTTTGTAAGAGTACCAGAGGATAAAAGAAAAGAAGACGACAAACACGATAAAAAGACCCAGATTTAACAACAGGCTGTTTTGCTCAAACTTATACTCGTTACTCATTCGTAACTCAGAGTTCAACACCTTTTTAATCGTGGGTTCCACCAACGAGGGTTCATTCATATTTGTAGTATTCGACTAAAAAATATAATAGTATACTACAAATATGAGCTCACTCGGCAATTTGGCCAATACTGGATTAGTCAATTACATCTCTTTTTGTTTTTTGTTCTTTGTGTTAAAATTCAAGTATTATCCGGAGAACGGTCTCACGTGGATGGTTGCGTTTGTCGTGCTGAGTTTTGTGATTCAACTCATTATCAATATTTACCTGACCTCGTTGCCTGAATTGTGTGGACAATCCGATTTCAACCTAGCCATCTATGCCACGATTGTGCCCTGGATGGCTATTTTTGTCCTATTTTCGGTTTCTCTCAGTATATTTCCTGGATGGCTTCGTTTGTTTTCAAATACTTTCGGGTCTTCGGCAGCATACATGTATGGTCTCAAAGAAACCATGGATAAGATTTTTACCGTGGAAAACCGCGCGGATGCAGAACGTGACCAGACCAACTTCCAACTCTTGAAAGCATTGGACTCTCTTTATTCCGACCGAGACACCCTTATTCAAGAGCTCGATATAAGTGACGTGTTCTTTAATGAGAAAGGAGAAATTGTGTGGAAATCCTTCACGGGAACTTTGAAAATGTTGTTACTCACGGCCGAGATTGAACAGAGCACGCTGAAGGAACTTTATTACTGTATCTTGCTAAAGGATAATGTTGCCTTTTTTGTCTGGTTCATGTTGATTGGGATACTCTCTGTATTGGTCAGCACCAACACGTTGATGAACGAGGGTTGTTCGACGAAAAAAGGCGGTGCTTTTGACATTATTTTTAATCGAACCTAAGGTTATGCCGCGATAAAGATGGTCTGGTAACGTAAATGGATGACATAGAGCACTACAAAATAAGAGAAAATAGCAAGCAATATGCTCGCGAGCCATAAAGGTAAAATGGTGGTATTTTTATACCCTACGCCAAACGGTCGTAACATGTCTTGTCCTCTTTCATAGAGGATATTCGGTTTCAAGAGGACCAATCCTATATACAGAACAAGATAGAGAAATAGAATGAAGACGATACGGTTTATATCCATTACTATAACTAAGCCAATATTTAAAAATATTCGTCTCCGTCATTTCCTTCTTTATTCTCGCCATCGTCTAATCCGTAGGTTCCGAAAATTTCACTTTCTTCTGCCGTTTTATCCATACCCTTTTCGATTTTCATGGCTTCTTCGTATACATCTTCATAGACATTCTTGTCGTATTTAAAAATACTTTTCCCCAGACCCAGACCCCATTCTCCTAATTTCAACTCCTTCAGGGTATTTTGAGCCTTGCGTGCTTCCTTGGTGAGCTGCTTTAACGTATCCGTCTTGATCTCTACCTCGGACTTCTTCGACATGTCTGAAAGATAATTGATATAGGTCGGGTCAAAGTTCAGGGCAGTCTTGTCCTCTGCATTCAAAAGAGTAATCAACACGCGCAGAAACTGTTTCAATCGGTCCGTGGTGTTTAACTCATACAGGAGAGAGACATAGATGTAATGATACAAACTACGCTTGCTCTTGGGAGACATCTCTAACTTTATCCAACGCGCGAAATGCATGGTAGGTTCCCTTTTCTGCCATTTGTCCAACACACCCAACACTTCTGGGTCCGAGACAAAGGAATACATAGAACCGTCGTATTGTTCTACATATTCCTCCAGCATCTTCTTGTGTTTATGATTTAAATTCCATCGCACCGGAATCATATGGTCTTTGACCTTGCCGTTGTAAAAGCTAGAGGCATGATGTAACTTTTGGGGTAAAATAAAAAGGATAAGTTCGATTTTATTCCACAGGATTTTGGACATGAAGGTCGTGTGTTCCAGGTCTGCAGGTAGGAACCCATTTTTCTTTTCAGATTTAAACCGCTGATTGATACGTAGACAATCTTCGTATTTTTTCTGGAAGATTTTTTCTTTCACGGTGCCGAGAATGGCCAAAATCTTTTTCTCGGCTTCTTCTTCGCAATAGTCAATCAATTCCTTGTCCTTTTTGCCTCGAATCCATTGGTCGATGGGATGTTCAACCACGACCGTAGAGGCCTTGTCCTCCGAGACAAATTTCAGCATTTTAAGAGAATGGTCCTTGAGCATTTCCATAAACAGTTCTTCGCTAATCGGTTTGACGCGTTTCAGTTTGTCTATTTTGACCGCAAGGCTGTCCTTTTTGTTGTAATCCGGTGGCATTGTAATCCCGTATTTCTTCAATTCATTCGGCTCTTTGAATTCAGAGTCCATCGAAAACCATTGTATGATACCTTTGTAGATGGTCTCGTCCTCGATGGTTCCCGTCATTTGAACCATGCGCCGTTGGGTGGGCTTTGCTGAATACATGAGGTTGGATTGTAAAAGGTCTTCCTGTCGATGAGACGCCTGGATAAGTTTTTTAAACTGGGAAAGCTCCGTCGCGACCGAGGTATGCTTGAGAAAGTAATCTAGGGTATCGTTGTTTTCGTAACAGCATGTATTCACAAGGCGGTTCGGCAACAACGCATCTTGCGACTTGACATGTTCATTGATTTTGTGCTGAATTCGAAACGACAACACCTGCTGTTGAATCGATGGAAGGGTTGAGTTTCCGTTCAAGGGCATAAATGGATAGAGCCGCGGACTGAATCTATACCATGGAAAGGTTTCGGTTTCTTGTGGTTCTTCTACCACGACTTGTTCACGACGTAACTGGAGTTGGTCTTTGACCTCTTGTATCTCTAAAACATATTTCTTAAGGAAAGAGACGGACATTTGCAAAAGGTTATCTTTGGGGACCTTCTTGAAGGCTGCCCACGGTAGCGTGGTTCCTTTTGACAGTTCCATCGCAATACACACCACAAACTCCAGACCACCCAGTTTCTCCTCATCTTCGAGTGGAAACCCGGCCAAGCTTCGCTTGCAGTGAGGCATCGGGGATGCGCCTTTCTTTCGGTCCATCGTCTGTAAATAGACAAGGACATGGGTGATCAAGGAATAGAGATAAATCTGTTGTTGTTCTCGCCCCTTTTTCTTTTCGATGCCAGCGAGCAAGGTCGAATTTCGGATGCGTTCCATCAGTTCATGTGTTTCGCTTTCTTCCAACACAAAGCCCGTGTAACGAATCAGGGTAAGAAGAGAGGTTTTCTGAATTTGTTCATCTTCGGTCATTTCCTTTTCAAAGACTTCGTCCGTGGCAATCACTTCATGGTAAATGTCCTTGAACCCATTCTCGGTATAATCCTCTCCATCATCAAAGGTGATATTTTTAATGGGATAACCGCTGTGTTTGTCTACATAATAGTCTCCTTGGTCACTGAGGACGCCCTGGCGGTCGCAGATTCGCTGTAGGGTATCCACGTAGTCGTCTTTTCGCAAAAAGGCTTCGGCTATTTCCAAGAGAAACGCGGGAACCAATTTGACGCCCGTTTCGATACAATAAAACCAATTGGGGTCTGTGCCTACCTTGGTATAGAGAGAAATAAACAGTTGTAGCGCCTTGTATTTCAATTCCAGTTGGGATTCCATCAAGATACGTTTCCGCAATTCCAGATGTGGAGACACGGGCGTGGCATTGGCCTGTTGCTGTTCCAAGGATTTGTAGAACTTTTTCTCGTTTTCATACACAAGGTCTGACAAGAGTTTACGCTGTTGAATGGACTGTAATCGTTTTTTATGAATGGGATCCTCTAGCGAAACCTTTCGAAATTCCTCTTGGCGTAGACGGTCTACTTTAAACGACTGAATCATTTCTGACACTCGCTTTTTGAATTGTTCCCGTTTATGATCATCACACTTACCTACGAGTTTGATACCCGTCTTTTTATCGGGGTCCAAAGAACAACTCTCCGGAACCCACTCTGTATCTTTCCATACATAGGGCGTGTTACCGTCCATGTTGATGGCTCTGCTTCCATTGACCACCCGAGTCTTGGCAATAAACTCCTTCACGAACTGCACCAAGGACTTGTCAAAATGGGCCTCCACTGGGTCACCTTCTAATACGTGTTTCAATTTATCCAAGATTTCTTGGTAAGTGAGAGGCTCTCGACGCTCAATGAGTTTCTTCGCGAAGTAGTCCGCTGCCGGAATGTAGTTGCCCTCATAAGAGATATCTTGTAGGACAATGCGTCCCTTTTCTTCCATCATGAGTTCTTCTGACAAGTAATGGCGATGAACAACCTCTTCTTGGGGTGACTCAAACTCTTTTTGAACCGTCTCCATAAATTGGTTCAACTCTTCCTCGCTCAAGTTCAGTTGAGGTTTGTTCTTGAGAAATTGCAACATGTAATACTGGTAACCATCGATGAGGCCATATTTCATTTTTTCACTCATGGAATAGTAGCCATCGTCTTTCAGGGCCACATAATCCTGTGTCAGTTCTGGCAAAAAAGAAACGCGCTTGACCGTTGTCTCGACTGGGTTCATGTTATCTTTTCTTGACTGCTGCTCCTTGGTGCGGAGGGACTGAATATTGGTTTCGATTCGTTTGACCAAATTTTGATACAAGGAAACATCCATCTTGGAAATCTTGAAATGTTCCAACTCTTTCAGAGCTTGACTGAAATTCACAAAATCGCGATTGAGATAGCAATCGATGAATTCGTCAAAGGTAGGCATGACCTTCTCTATGTATTCTTTGTAATCGGTGCATTCATTCCGATACCACGTCAGTTTATTCGGATTGCTCCATTCACAGGACGATACAAAGGAGGGTTCAACTTCTGTCACGACATAATCATCCACATGGTTTCGAAAAAGGAGGTCGTAATAAGGGACCCTGGCATGATTGGAAAGGGTGAGCACGGTGTCGCCCAGCAAGTGGACAGAATGAATAAAGGACCGAGGTCTTACGACCAGAGAAGACGAGACAAATGGTTCGTCGATAGGAATAGAATAGAGTTCATTGAGTAAATAGACTTCTTCATAGGTTTGGGTATGTTCTCGGGCGCCTACATTCTTATCTACAATCAAGGATTGGAAGGGCTTTAACACGGCCTGTAAGTATCCCAGGAAAGGAGAGGTTGGACTGAACTCGGGCATTTTAAAGTCAAACTCTCTCTCCATACTTGCCTCGTCCAGCACGGTATAATAAGAAGGAAGGTCGTAATCTTCATAGGTGCTATGTTTGATTTTGATAGACTGACTCGCGGGCGTGACCAGCGGGTTTCCTTGTAAGAAACTACTCAGGTAAGGGTCTTTTGGAAGCTGTGTAGCATAGACCCCCTTGTCGTATCGTATGTATTCTTGCTTGAGCTCATGGTATCGATGAACGACGTTGTAAATCTTTTTCATGGCATAGGTATTCCGTTTCTTTTCATCGATTTGCAAGAGCAAGTTTTCCACCAAATCATTGGTTTCTTGTTCGCGGGTATAAAAGAGAGGAACCTCGGCGTCCTCTTCAATCTCTCCCAGTTCGCCTTCCTCGTCTTCGACGTCTTCCACGGTTTCTACTTCCTCCTCTTGTTTGTATTCCCCCGACTCAACAACCTTTCGTGCCTTCATTTTTGTCTCGGGTTCGGGTAGGACAATATCGGGCGGAATGATTTCTTGGATAGAAAAGACTTCCTCGGGCAATCCATACAACACGGGAATGTAATAGGTTCCATTTTCGGTAAGTATTTCAAGCAACCCAGACGAGCTAATAATTTTACCTTGAATGGTATCCGTGCCCTCGGCATCAAATTGAACCTCGACCCACTTCCCTGGAAATAACAAGTGCTGTTGTGCGTATCCTTCTTCGGCTGGCACATAGACAATTTCAATGTCTTCCAGTTCAGGGTCGTTCAGTTTCAAGGTAAAGGTCGATTGGTCTTGAGCACGTAATAAAAGTTCATCACTCTTGCATTTCTCTACAAAAAAAACATTCTCCTTGTAGGTATCCTGTTTCGTATGAATACGGATGAGATTACCATAGGTGATTGTCATTTAGATAACCAGTTATTTTATTTTATATGATTTTAGAGTATCCTATTTAAGCACCTACAGTCGCGATTTTCTCATAGATTTCAATCACGTGTCGTGACACCTGGTCCAGATAGGAAACCAATACCTCAAGTGGCTTGTCCTCATTACGATACGAGAAGGAGATGAAACAATGACTGTCGTGTGGATGAACCTTTTTGAAAGCAATGTAGAGAAACTCCTGTCGGAACATCAAGTTTAGGTAATTCTCAATGAGTTTACCTAGGGTAAAATCGTCTTGTTCAATTCGCAGATGATAAATAGGAACGGTATTGGTTTCCTCTTTGTAAATCGCAAAAGGTTCAATCGTGTCATAACGCTCCTCTGACACGGCCGTCTGTGTGCTTAGAAAGAGGTTTAAGTCTTGAAAACGCTCGATGAGGTAGTTGCACGCTTTGGTTAGAAGCTTGTTCGGTTCAAAGATACCATTCGAGTGAATGACCATGTGGTATTGGTTGGGAAGGAATAGACGTTGCGCATCCAAGAGTTGGAAATCTTTACGTTCCACGTCATCCTTGATTTTGGACATGGCCTCCTTGACCTTGGCGTCATCCTCTAGGTTGAAATAACAGCATTTCGATACCACATTCCAGCAAGCATCTTCCTTGGCACAACCTGTGGTAAAGGAAAGCGACAACTCTAGGCCTTCGGGCTCATCCGTTTCGGTGAGTTTAGGCATAAGCACACAGATGGGGATAAAGTCTTGGCTCACGGGGTCGGGTGGAAACATCTCTCGAACTTTCGCGGGGTCAACTTGCTTTCCATTCACTTGATTGATGACCTTAAAGTCGCGCGTGGTGACATACAAGAGCTCATTGGTATGATTCTGGACGTTCAATACCACCTTGAAGTTCTGGACAAAGTTTTCATACTTGGTATCGTCGCTGACAAAGATGGGTATGCATTGAATACGATGTTTGAGATACTCGTTGTTAAACTTGGTCTTGTTCCGGATAAACTCCAATTTGTTTTGAGCATAGGGAAATCCCCGAAAGACGAGCGTCTCGATGCGAGTGAGCAACACCCGCCGAAGTGAATTGACGACACTCACGTCTACCCCGTGAATGTTAAACTCGAGGGAGTTCTCTTTTTCAGTCACTTCGCTCAGTTTGAAGTCCATTGTATATATCTTGTATTTTACATTTAAATCAAATCAATTTTATTGATTCATTCCACAAATCCATTTTTTGGATTCATTCCACAAATCCATTTTAAATAAACCCATTTTTATTCATTGGGCTATGTGTTTATTTTTCATGGAAAAAAAATAAGAGATAGTAATGAATGACGCACCTAAACATGAACTCTATTTTAGCCATTTTTGTAAGTTCTCTACTGCCATCTTACAAGAATTGAACAAGGCAGGGTTTCAGGATAAGTTTGTCTATTTATGCATCGACAAGCGCGTGGTCCGTAATAACATTACCTATGTGTTATTACCGAATGGGAAGGAATTCCCGTTGCCTCCGATGATTAGTCGTGTGCCGGTTTTACTGTTGAAACCTAAATTTGAAATTCTATCCGGGAATCAAATTTTAGAATACATTAAACCTCAAATCAATACCATCAAGCAAGAGAAGACGATGCTTTACGAAGAACCCAATCCGTTTGACCTCAGTCGGGATACCGTGAAGCGGTCGGGCGTGATGAGCGATAACTTTAGCTTCCTGGACTCGAGTCCCAACGAATTGACGCCGCAGGGAAACGGCGGGATGAGACAAATGTATACGTATAGTGGGATAGAAGGGCCACCGACGTTTAGCACCAACATGGAGGCAGTGGAAGGAGACAAAAAATCGAAAATGAATTACTCGATGGAAGAGATTGAGCAGATGCGGAATGCCGATATACCTGGTCCGAAGCGATAGGTATTGAGCCTTACTATTTTATTGTATTCATATAATGCCCTTGAACCGAACTAAAAAGCGTAAGGCTAGAACTAATGTAAGGAATACTAAAAATAGTGGAAATACCAATCCTTCGGATACGGAATACTTTACAGCCAACGATGAATCTGATGAAGATGAAGATAGCTTTACAGCAAAAAGCCAAAAAAACACTATAAGTAAATCTTCAAAAAATAGGCACAATACCTTACTCGAACCTGAAAGAGATGTTCCTGAGTTCACAGCAACGGTATATGTTATAAATGGTGGATTGCCTATACCCGGAAACTCTACAGTATTTGTAACAGATATAGGTAATGTCCCAGTCAAATTAGAGGTTGTAAAAGAGGGTCCAATTCCATATGGAAAATTAAAACGCCTTGATAGCGGTCTCAATCTAGGCTTTATAGATGAACAATTTTATTTAAGTTCTGAACAAAGGAATAAGTTTGTAGTTAAAGTGCATGACAAATTAGGTCGGGACGTTGGATATGCTGTAGGAGTATTTTTATATTCTTTCTACACCATACCTCCTATCCCCTACAGCTCATCCGAGGTTTTACATAGAGACAAAAAAAGAGGCAGAAAAAACACAGAAACCTCAATGCCCGCAGGAACGCGACAAATTAACGCAGGAGACCCTTATGTCGAGCTTAAATTAGTTGCTCTTGATGAAGATTTTGCAGAAATATCAGGATTTAATGGTTATCACCTTGTAGCGATATGTATAGGGTTATTGAATGAATTCCATTTACCCCCTTTCAATCATCATAGAAGGCTGTCAGATTTGAAGACGTTAATTAAAGTACCCAGACCACTCAATGGTTTGGCTTATCCAATTTATGTATCTTCGGTTCCTTTGGCTGTAAAATTCTATATAAGGAATGGATTTATGCAATTTCTCCCTATTATGGTAAGAAAGTCACGTGGTATAAATGTAGAAGTATATAGATTTCCAGTTACGGGTAGTGAATCAATTTCTACTCATGAAGTCCCCCTCCTTTTAGTCGCGTAAAAACATATAAAAATAACTATGTTTCCATTATAATGTCCGTTCCAGACAAGTTTGCACAGGTCTATCAGGAGTTTACCAATGACCTGTATACGACTTTTCCTGAGCTCAAAGAAGTCCCCCTGGGGACCACGGAGGAAGTCTACGCCTATTGTCTCGAGCTTTATCCCAAGGTCTTCTTCGAGGTCCTTTACGAGAATGAGACATTCTTTGAGGTCCCTCGTTTCATGTTGCCCAACATTGACTTTAAGACCTTGATGGACGACAAGATTACAGACAAAACCAAAAAGACCATCTGGAAATACCTACAGCTCATCCTGTTTGCTGTGCTGGAGCAAGTGGAGAATAAGGATTCCTTTGGCGATACCTCCAAATTGTTCGAGGCCATTCATCAGGAAGACTTGCACAAGAAGATTATGGAGACCATGGGTGAGATGAAAGACCTCTTTACGCCACAGGACGTTTCAGGGGAAGGTGTTTCAGGTTCGCCCTTTGAAGACCCAGAGAAAATCAAGAGTCATTTAGAAGGATTGATGGATGGAAAGATTGGCTCACTGGCCAAGGAGATTGCGATGGAGGCCACCAAGGAACTAGGCGACGTGGAAGACAAGGACGAGTTCATGAAGCAGCTGATGAAAAACCCTACCAAAATCATGGAACTTGTCAAGAATATCGGAACCACACTCGAAACCAAGATTAAGAAGGGCGACCTCAAAGAGAGTGAACTTCTGGAAGAAGCTGCCGAGATTATGAAGAAGATGACGATGATGCCTGGGATGAAGGAGATGATGAGCAAGATGGGGATGGGAGGTAAGATGGATTTCAAGGGCATGAGCAACAAAATTCAAGAAAATATCAAGATCACCAAGACCAAGGAACGACTACAGCGAAAACGAGAAGAGCGGGCCGCAACAAAGCCCGAAGGGCGGGACGCGAAACCCTCAGCAGCAGGTCCTGAGCCGATTATCACGGAGAAGTCGGCGGATACTTTTATCGTGGATGTAGACGGTTCCAAGCCCGCCAAGAGCAAAGGCAAGAAGAAAAAGAACAAAAAATAATCATGCTTAAAATATAATCATGTATATATATGAACTTTTGGGGGGATAATCCAACCTTACTCTTTGACTCGAGGTATATACAAGAGATATGGATTTATGACGGGATGGACCGAAACCAGTCCCTGAATGCTTTGTCTCGACTCATCATCGTGTTGTCTGTGATTGGTTTTGCTTGTTTCAATCGCATTCTCTTTCTTGTGATAGGAGCTATCTTGTTGGGTTGTATCGTTCTCTTTCACCATAGCCAGAAAGAGAACTTTGAAACCGAATTGTCCGACTACCAGCGCATCGACCAATCCAATCCTATGAACAACGTTTTGATGCAAGACTACAAATACAATCCCATGAAAACGGCTGAACCCAAGGATTATGGTGAACAAAAGGAAAAGAGTATCAACGACAAGACCAAACAATTTATTTTACAGGAAAACAAAAGTAATTCTCAGATTGGGGACCTCTTTAAAAATAAAGGAGACCAATTCCAATTTGAACAGTCTTTAAGACCGTTTCATACAAACCCGGTTACGACGGTAGACCAGTCTGAATACAAGGATTTTTTAAAATACTGTTACGGGGTGTTGCCGTCGGATAAACCGCTACGCATCTTTTAATTTAATTTCTAAGTTTTAAAATTTTAATTTTGTCTCGAATAAAAATCCGAGACAAAATCTGTAAAGGATAAAATAAAATATCTCTTTACAACTATATGAGTGTTGTGGATTTCCAATTTGACCAGTTGAGCCGAATCGGGAATGACGCCGTGACGAATACCCAGAAAGGCATCATGAATCAGCACTATTCAAACTACAATCTCATGAATCCTTATACCCAGTCCTGTAATACGACCCTAGAGTTTGCCACGAGCCAGCCCAATCTCTTTTTCCGGGGCACGTATGGTGTCGGACCCAATGGGTGTAATGTAGAGCAATCGACTCAGTTGCAACAGAGCAAGAATACGACCAACAACATCAAGGTTTCGCTTCACCAGAGACCTTACCTCTCGGTCCCCTTTTTAGGGCGCGGGAACGTGAATGTCGCGGCCGAGAACGAGCTCAAGTTCGGGGATACCTTTAAAGAGAAAAAGAGCGTGATTCAGATGTCAGAGACCGATTATCTTCCCTTGGAGAGCTTTCCTCTTTACGACAAGGATGTGATGGTCAAGAAGAGTGGCCTGGAGTCGGGTTGGTTTGTCGGCACAGACACGCGCGAACTCTACAAACAAAACACACCCAAGGCATAAAAAATATAAATATACTATCTAGTATGGCTTCTACACGCAATCTGAATACCGCCTTGGACTACCAATCCGAGAAACGAAAAGACGAACAACATCTTGCCTACAATACCTTTCGAGGCTTTGGTGTAAATCATTCACCAAGCCTGTTCACCAACGGCCCCAATCCTTCCATTTATGCCGGCCAACTCGACCGAAATGCCATTGACATTGAGTCTATGCTTCGAGGTATACGTTCGACGGATTTAGAAGGGACCTCCTTCAAGGCTTCCCCCTCTCCTGTCCTGCTCCAGGAAACCTCGTATTATAAAAAGGTTCCATTGATGATGCCTGACCCTTATATCTCGTTAAATCGGGAACGCCCTAATTATTTAAACTAACCTAGTATATATGGCGTTTACTCGATTTCACGATGACCCAGACCGTATCTCTCGAAAATTAACCGAGTCCACCCAGATGGGTATTTATCATTTAAACACCCCAGGGAATGGCATGTCGAATCCTTACATCGATGACGTTCATGTTCGCTTGCAGAAATGGGGTGCCAATCTACAGACCAATGGTTTCGAGGTGAGCCAGTCTTTACGACCCAAGACCCTGAGTCGAGATGCGATTCCATATACCAAACCTCAAACTCGCTCCAACACCTATGAAACAACTACATTTGCGGTCGATGAGTCGCGCACCTCGCTCCCTGCATGGACCTTCCGCGAAAAGCCGCAAGCCCAATATGCTTTTCTACCACTGAATCCACAAGCCAATCTCTTTTTCAAGTTTGACAACAATTGCCCCACACGTATGCTCGAAAAAGATTATTATCGTTCTGCATACTATTAAAATATTTATTTATACTAATGGCTCAAATCGCAATACCCGTAGTCATGTTAGGGGCCTTGTATTTAATGTCCAACGACAAGTCTAAGAAAGAGGGATTTAAAGAACTCTCGGTCGCCAACGTCGAAGACTCCACGCTCCTGTTGAAGGATACAGAGAACAAGGTGGTCAGTAAGTCGGACACTTCAAAATATGGCATGAACAGTGATGGGGATTACTCTCAGTATCAGGATAAGTATTTTACACCGAAACCAGAAAATTCCAAGAAGTTGTTTCGTTCCTTGGATGGAAATGACATCTTAACCGACGATGTCAAACATAGCAACATGACGATGTTTTACAATTCGAAATCGTATGGTTCAAACTTTACCGACAATCAAATTCTGGATAGCAAGGATGGAAAAGGGTCACTCTTTATTGAAAAGAAGGAAATCTCGTCCTTTTTTAAGCCAACCGAGAAGGTGACGGCCGTGTTTGGAAATCAAAATCAAAACGACTTTTATCAGTCTCGTGTGCAAGAGTCGTCGAGACATGCCAACGACAAGCCTTGGCAGGAAATCAAAGACCAAAAGGGGAACAATGGGTTTAATTGGGGACTCAATGAACAACAGCGGCCCAAGACGGTCGACGAACTACGCGTGGCAACCAATCCCAAATCCAATTATGAGAACAACTATCAGGCCCCGGCCTATGACCCGAAACAAATTGCCACTTCTCAAGAACAAATGGGTAAGTTTATCAAGAAAACGCCTGAAACCTTCCGGGCTTATCATGGTGTAGAAAGCGCGGGTATTGCGGGCGGTATCGAGCGTCCTCGCAACAAACCCATCGAGATGTTGACCAAGGAAGAACGCGAAAGCACGACGTTTGAATATTATGGTGTGAAGTTGGGCGAAGAAATGGGTTATGCGAACAAGGGGCAAGAGGGAACCGTTCACAAACAAACCTATTCGGGCGCAGACCCTCTGAACCTTGCGCCTCAAGGACAATTTCCCACCACGCAGCAAAATTACGGAAAAGAAAGTTATACCTCTTATACCAACAGTCGAGACAGTCAAGAAGACTATTACGGAACGGTGGGAGGTATGTTTATGGCCAACGTCGTAGACCCGATTGTCAAAACGTTACGTTACAGTAAAAAAATGAATACGATTGACCAGACCTATCAGAGTAACCTCAAGGGAGGTGCGAAACCGCTGGTGTTTAATCCGCATGAACAACTGGTCACCACGCACCGCGAGATGGATGTTGAAAAGATTGGATTAAACTACCTCCATACAGACCGCCAACAGGGAACGACTGGATATCAGGTGGCCAACCCGTATCTTGAAGCGACCCAGAGACAGTCTACTCAGGGTGAGGTCTTTGGTCAACCCAAGGGAAAACAAAAGAACAAGTCTTATGACGCGGAATACAATCAACGCAATATCGTCCGCGATGTCACCAATCGATTCCCCTTGGGAAACGCCAAACAATTGAATGTGGAAACCAATTACACCAGTGCGAACCGTGTGGTAGAAAACGATTATCGACAGATGGGGCGAGCTGCCTCGGTGCCAGATAGTCGGTTTTTAGGGGCCTCCACGAGCGAACCTCAGCAATACCGCATCGCCAATCAGGACCCCACGTTCGACCTGTTGAAAGCATTCAAGAGTAATCCATACACACAACCCATTGGAAGTGTGGCTTAAATAAAATATAGATAGATACTATAATGACGACGAATATGACTTTATTGACTGCGTTTATTGTGACGATTGTATCGTTTGTGGTGTTGGATACCATCTACTTTAGCTTGATATATAGTTACATGAAAGAAACCATTGAAAAACTACAACGTAAACCGCTGGCCATACGTTACAGTTCGGCACTGGTATGCTACCTGGCCATGACAACTTTATTGGTCTATTTTATTGTAGTCAAAAACCATACCATAAGGGAAGCTTTCTTTTTGGGGTTCCTGGTCTACCTCATTTACGAAACCACCAACTATGCCATTCTGAGGGACTGGCCCATTTCTCTTGTTTTTATCGACAGTATATGGGGCGGCATCCTCTTCATGTTGGTTGCCATGATAAATAAAATATTTGTATAATCTACATGAAAGCTACATCCAATACAGGCCTATCCAGTTTCATGTTTTTTTCGGTATTTAGCGGCGTGTTGGGCGCGTTGGCGTCCATGGCCTTGGTTGGACTCATTTGTCTCACCTTTTTTGGATTGGGTTATTACCTGATTGTCGCCTATAACAAGAAGGGAACCAAGCTGTTTGAGGACATTCAGCCTATGCAATATTTAGGTATCCTGCTCTGCTTCATTGGATGTCTTCCATTTATCCAATATTTCTTCTTTGGGTTCTTGTCCAATGCCGGAGGTATGGTGTTTGACCAGATGTTTGGCGGGGAGTAATCATGTTCTAATTTAATAAGGTTTAAGTGTTGACTTCTATCAAATTTATAGAAGTCAAACGACAAGTATATCTTAACAATCTAAAATATACAACGCATCACCCCATCCATGCGGAGTCATGTTCGTGTATACCCGTTTAAAATGAAAGGTAGACAAAAAGGCATCAATTTCACCAATCAATCCACACTCCTTATAGAGCTCTTTCTCATTTACTTCTAAATAAATGGCTTTGGCATGTTGTATAGATTGTATAGAACCTTTCAATGCCATGAGTTCCGCTCCTTGAATATCAAAATTCCAAAAATCATATTTGGATGCGTCTAATTGTTTTCTTTCAAAAAAGGTGTCTATCGTAACCGATTTTTGCACAATTTCTTCTACATAAAAAATATGAGGATGTTCTTGAAGATGTGTGCCTAACTCTAGCACACTAGAGGACTGACCATTGTTTGAAATATGAAAAATAACTTCCTCGTCATCTTTGTCTGTGACAACTGCGTTGTAGACATTGGGTATACCTCGTTCTATTGCCTTGTCTACCTTTGACGGGATTGCGTCTATCCAAACAATATGATTGAAGGATATACCCATTCTATGATAAAAGTCTAACTCTTCGCATTCGTGTGCTCCGATATGAAGGGCTCCGTGAACCTCTATGTTT